>OAUU01000507.1_pt1 | contig 27557 bp, 23 predicted proteins | sample 1501381 | NCBI WGS metagenome assembly OAUU01 (sample SAMEA2580057, study PRJEB22360) | human gut metagenome | reverse complement strand
AAAGCGTCGTTGCTGCGTTGTCTCCCCCGCGGGGGGGGGGAGCCGTTCCGCTTCTCTTGGGACTGGCTTGTACCGTCGGGGCTTTCTACAAAGGACTTTATCGCCCCGTCCTCGTTCCGTTTTGGCGACGGGCGCACATTCCGCATGGGGCGTAAGCTCGGTGCGGTTAGTTTCCTTGAAATCCTTGCGCCGGAGCTGAATGACCGTATGCTTTCGGACATTCTCGACCTTGAAAACGGGATAATCGTCAATCTGCATATCCGTAGTATCGACCAGAGCGAAGCAATCAAGACCATTAAGCGCAAGATAACCGACCTCGACAAGATGAAGATTGAGGAACAGGCGCGCCCAGCAGGGCGTGAATAAAAGTAGTTGGAACTACACTGTAGAATAATGCAGTTAGCCATCCGTCTTACCGAAAGGCAAAAGCTGATACGGGACTATAGCATGGCGGAGAAGCGGGGAGTTGCCTAAAGATGCTTTGGCACGACTGACCTGCAAGGCGAAGTAGATATAAGGTTGAAACTAAGGAATGTTGAATGTGAGTTTCAAGTCCGTCTTTCGATGACGCAGGGGCAATGCATCCGAAGCCCTTGGTATGTTGTGTTTATGTATTTTGTTCGCATAAACAATTATTCCAATTCATACGACACGTTGGAGAACCAATAGTAACGAAACGAAAGCGCAACCGACAATCTACATCCAATTATTCACGCAAACTGGGGATTACCTACGTGGGAATGTCTACCATTAGGACTATGTGTAATGCCTTTTGGCGATAAATCTCAAGCTGTTAGGCAAGAGAGATGACACTGAATATCCCATATGGTAACGGAGCTTCCATAGTAGTCTGAGGACCCTGAATTGACAGGGAAGGCTGTAAAAACAGATACGGGAAAACCGTCTACATGGCGAAGGGAAGCAGTTATTGTGTACCAAATATTAAAGTTGATTAGGGAGGAAAACCTCGAATGAAACCAACAATGGAAATTTTGGAAAGAATCAAGAAAAATTCTGAGGAAAACAAGGACGAAGTGTTTACAAGAATCTATAGATACCTTCTTCGTCCGGACATTTATTTTGTAGCATATCAAAATCTGTATTCCAATAATGGTGCATCAACTAAAGGCGTAGATGATGATACGGCAGATGGATTTTCGGAAGCTAAAATTGAGAGAATTATTAAGTGTCTCGAAGATGAAAGCTATCAACCGAAGCCTTTTCGAAGAGTATACATTAAAAAGCCAAATGGAAAAATGCGACCATTGGGAATTCCGTCATTCACTGACAAACTTGTACAGGAAGCTGTAAGAATTATTCTGGAAGCTATCTATGAGCCTATATTTATGGATACGTCACATGGATTTCGCCCTAATAGAAGCTGCCACACGGCACTTCAGAGCGTGAAATACGAATTCAGAGGTGCAAGATGGTTTATAGAGGGGGACATAAAAGGATGTTTTGATAACATCAATCACAATGTTCTGGTATCGTGCATCAACAAAAAAATAAAAGATGCAAGATTTACTAAGCTTATTTACAAGTTTCTGAAAGCAGGCTTTGTGGATGATTTTGTCTACAATAACACATACAGTGGATGCGCTCAGGGTGGAATCATTTCTCCAATCCTAGCGAACATCTATCTGCATGAATTGGATAAATTTGTTGAAAACCTCAGCAAAGAATTCAATGAACCTGCCACAGAAAAGTTTACTGCCGATTACCGTAAAGCACAGAACGCTATGGCGGTGACTAGAAAGAAAATTAAAAAGGCAGAAAATGCAGATGATGAAGTGGAGAAAGCAGAACTGCTGAAAGTATACAAAAGCCAACGGGCAACACTACTCAAAACACCTTGCAAATCTCAGACGGATAAAAAGTTAAAATATGTCCGTTATGCAGATGATTTCATTATAGGTGTAAATGGGAGCAAAGTTGATTGTGTAAGAATCAAACAGCAGTTATCAGATTTTATATCTAACACTCTCAAGATGGAATTAAGTGAAGAAAAAACACTTATTACGCATAGCAACACGTATGCGAAATTTCTTGGATATAACATTAGAGTAAGACGTTCTAATACAGTAAAACCCAATGGAAGAGGTGCAACGCAAAGAACTATGTCTAACGGTGTTGAACTTGCTATTCCGCTAAAAGAGAAAATTAACGGTTTTATGTTCAAAAACGGAATTGTTAAGCAATGTGACAATGGCGAACTTGAACCGGTATGCAGAAATGATATGTTACGACTCACAGACCTTGAAATTGTTTCAGGCTACAATGCTGAACTTAGAGGGATTTGCAATTATTACTACATGGCAAGCAACTTCTATATGCTGAATTATTTCAGCTATCTTATGGAATATAGCTGCCTTAAAACTCTTGCAGGAAAGCATCGTTGCTCTATAGGCAAAATCAAGGAAAAATTTAGTGACCATAAAGGAAAATGGTGTATTGCTTATGAAACCAAGAAAGGTACGAGTTATTTGTACCTATCCAAATATTCTGATTGTAAAAAGGGGAAAAATGCCACGGATACAAGAACGAGTATGGTACAGATTCACAAGAATACACGTAGTACTTTTGAAAGTCGATTAAAAGCTAAATGTTGTGAACTTTGTGGAAGCACGACCAGCAATCAATATGAAATCCATCATGTAAATAAGATTCGTAACCTAAAAGGCAAAGAACCTTGGGAAATAATGATGTTATCGAAAAGAAGAAAAACCATGGTAGTTTGTTGGGAATGTCATAAAAAAATCCACAATCAGAATTTTGAAGTCAAACAATAATGGAGAGCAGTGTGCATCGAGAGGTGCAAGCACTGTTCGGAGGGGGGACTGTGGAAACCTGCCATGGTGACATGGTAAGGCGTCACTTTCCTACCCTACAAAAAAGCGGTACGCAGCGGGTATGACATGGATATAATTCCGTCCGACCTTGCCACCTTTGGCAGCGAAGCAAAGAACCTGTTGCAGGATTTACAGAGCAGAAATGAAAGAATGTTTCTGCTGACGTTCCTTGTGGTAAACATGGCAGACACGAAGCGGAAACTGGATAATGACGTATTCGCTACGGCGGGCTTTGCACAGAAAAATAACTGCGCTCTGACCCGCCTTGACTATTTGCAGGAAGCGGGCTTTATGTCCTCTATCCCTCTTGGAGAGAACCTTATCCCCATTCAAAGAGGATTAACGACCAGCAGCACCGCTATTTTTATCCCGTTCATCACGCAGGAGCTGTTTCAGCGGGGCGCAGCCCTTTACTACGGGCTGAACGCACTTTCTAACAACATGATACTCTGCGACCGCAAGCAACTGAAAAATCCCAACGGGCTTATCCTCGGAACACCGGGAAGCGGTAAATCCTTTGCGGCAAAACGGGAAATGACAAACGCCTTTCTCATTACTGACGACGATATTATTATCTGCGACCCGGAAGCAGAATATTTTTCCCTTGTGCAGCGTTTGGGCGGGCAAGTGATACGCCTGTCGCCTGCCGGAAAAGGCATGGACGGCAAGCCCCAGTATGTGAACCCTATGGATATTAACCTCAACTACTCCGAGGACGACAACCCGCTTGCCTTGAAATCCGACTTTATCCTTTCCCTCTGCGAGCTTGTTATCGGCGGCAAAGAGGGCTTGCAGCCCGTGGAAAAGACCGTCATTGACCGCGCCGTTAGGAATGTGTACCGACCTTTCCTTGCAGACCCCGACCCGGCAAAAATGCCGATTTTGGGCGACCTCTACAACGAACTGCTGAAACAGCCGGAGCCGGAAGCTGCCCGCATTGCGGCGGCATTGGAGCTTTATGTTTCCGGCTCTCTGAACGTCTTTAACCACCGTACCAACGTGGAGCTTTCAAACCGCCTTGTCTGCTTTGATATTAAGCAGCTTGGAAAGCAGCTCAAAAAATTAGGTATGCTCATTGTGCAAGACCAGGTGTGGAACCGCGTTACCGTAAACCGCGCCGAGAAAAAGGCGACCCGTTACTATATGGACGAGTTTCATTTGCTTTTGAAAGAGGAACAGACCGCAGCCTATTCCGTGGAGATTTGGAAGCGTTTTCGTAAATGGGGCGGCATACCGACCGCTATCACGCAGAACGTCAAAGACCTTTTAAGCAGCCGCGAAGTCGAGAATATTTTTGGTGCGACACGTTGACGCACAAACATCGCTCTATGAGGGTAAAACTTCATAGACTTATGGCCATGCGATGCTAAAATCGTCGGGCTTACTTCCATACGAGGTAAGCAACAACTGATAATTCGAAAGGTAGAATGATGGGGTAACGCCCTGAAATGCCTTCTCTGATACTTCGACCGGCTCTGACTGTAATGGTTGGGGTCTGGAGCTCGATAAAGTCGGCGGAAGTCTGCCGAAACAGTGTAGAAATACAGCTGTCGAAAGTGCGGTAGAGGTACCGTATGCAGATGACACGTCGGGAGTCTATAAAATATCTATGGTGAGAATGTCCACGACGGACTGACGAAAACCGCGAATGTACGGGTCTAGATGTTTACCATATAGAAATGTATGGACACTTAATTGTGGGTCAGTGCGGTGGAGTAAGAATCGAAAATATGAAACTCCGTATTGTGTTATAGGCACAATCAAGCTGACAGGACTATAGCGGACACCTAAGGATATATGCACAGATAGAATTATCGGAACGTGGAAAGGTACAGAGTTGCTCATAAGCAATCTGCGGACGAATCATATAAGCCGCTTAATCTGTGCTGAAAAGCGAAGCTCGAACCTATGACAGCCCTACGAAAAAGGCGGGCTCGAGGAATGGGCTTTAGTCGGTTAGAAACAATTATTGTCATTCAATCTTATAAGGATTACGAGTATGACAAAAAGGGACACTTTCCCAAGAAAGGAGAGTGATGCCTTATGACCATGAAAAAGAAAAAGCAACTGCTATGTGAAGATAATCTGCGTCACAACGAGTATTACGGAATGCAGAATACGATTGATAATCTATACCAGGCAAGTTTGAACGGAGAAGTTTTCACAGATTTAATGTCTGTCATCCTTCAAAGGGAAAACATTCTTCTAGCGTACAGAAATATCAAGAAAAATACAGGAAGTAAAACAAATGGCACAGACAATCTCACAATCGAGGACATCGGAAGATGCTCCCCCGATGAAGTTGTTGAAAAAGTTAGATTTATTATTAATGGAAGTGAACATGGGTATCGCCCAAAACCTGTAAGGCGTAAGGAGATACCAAAACCATACGACCCAAGTAAGACAAGACCCCTAGGGATCCCATGTATTTGGGACAGGCTTGTTCAACAATGTATCAAACAGGTAATGGAACCCGTTTGTGAAGCTAAGTTCAGCAAGAACAGCTATGGATTCAGACCGAACCATTCGGTAGAGAATGCCATAGCAAGAAGTTATCAGCTGCTTCAACATGCCAATCTTCACTATGTCATTGAATTCGATATAAAAGGATTCTTTGATAATGTGAATCACGCCAAGCTGATACGACAGATATGGGCTATGGGTATTCATGACAAGAAGTTGATTTTTGTCATAAGACGAATTCTCAAAGCACCTATCAAACTGGAGGACGGGACTTTTATCACGCCCGACAAAGGAACCCCACAGGGAGGTATCATATCGCCACTCCTGGCTAATATCGTGCTTAACGAATTAGACCACTGGGTGGAAAGTCAATGGCAATGGTGTCCGATTTGCAAACGGAATACCAGACCCGACAATGGCTATCGACAGGCTAAGAAATCTAACCTGAAGGAAATGTTCATTGTCCGCTATGCAGATGATTTTCGAATCTTTTGCAGGACTAAGGACTCTGCTGAACGCACCAAATGTGCAGTCACTCTGTGGCTGAAAGAAAGGCTCAAACTGGAAATTTCTGAAAAGAAAACGAGGATTGTAAATGTAAGAAATCATTATTCTGATTTTCTCGGATTCAAAATGAAAGTGCACAGGAAGGGCAACAAACTCGTGGTTATATCTCATATCGCAGATAAAAATCTGGAGCACAAAAGGGAGAAGCTAAAAGAACAGGCAAAGAGAATTGCTCACCCTCGCAAAATATATGGCGAACAGGGTGAAATCAGACTCTATAACAGTATGGTCACTGGCATGCAGAATTACTACTGTATTGCCACACATGTTAATCATGATTGTGCTTCCCTTAACCGCACAGTCATGACCTTGCTGACAAACAGGCTTAGCACTCGCACAGGTAACCGCCTTGTGAAAACAGGGCGAGAGCTTACGGAGTTTGAAAAAGCCCGTTTTGGTAAATCCAAAATGATGCGATATGTCGCTGGTACGAATGAGCCCGTGTATCCAATAGGATACACACAGCACAAAAATCCGCTTTTCCGTAAGAAGAGCTGGAATTATTACACTCCCGAAGGACGTGAAGGTATTCACAACTGTCTGAGAATCAACATCCCTATGATGTTGGCTCTCATGCGTCAACCAGTCTATTCCAATAGTGCGGAATACGCAGACAATCGAATATCTCTCTTTTCAGCCCAATGGGGAAAATGTGCTATAACCGGTGTTGAATTCTCCTCTGTTGGGGAAATTCATTGCCATCATAAGTTACCTCGACATTTAGGCGGTACGGATGCCTATGAGAATCTTATTCTCATAAAGAATTCCGTCCATAAACTCATTCATGCTTCAAAAGCGGAAACTATTTACAAATATATGGATTTACTACAGCTAGATAACAAACAGCTTATAAAGGTTAACCACCTTCGTGAGTTGGCTTCCATGCAACCTATTTAATCTTATTTCAACTACTACAGTTTTTATTCTATTCAAAGGTTGATTGTTTAGACAATGAAAAATACTAACCGATGGAACGCCGTGTGCGGTGAAAGTCGCATGCACGGTGTGGAGTGGGGGAAAAGCCCGAGATGATATCAGAGGCTTACCTATCACTATAAAACTCTGATTTTGTCCTCATGCTCAATCAGGCACAGGGCGACCGGGCTATCCTTGCAAAGCAGCTCAACATTTCCCCGCAGCAGATGAAATACGTTACCCATACCGAAGCGGGCGAGGGGCTTATCTTTTACGGGAATGTGGTGCTGCCGTTCATTGACCGCTTCCCGACGGACACCGAGCTTTACCGTCTGCTTACGACAAAGCCGGAGGAAGTGAGCAAGCCATGAAAACGGACGTAATCATCAACCGTGAAGCCCTCTATGCCCTGCGGGAGCTGCCGAGCGAAAGCGTGAACTGCTGCGTCACAAGCCCGCCTTACTATGGACTAAGGGACTACGGGCTTGATATGCAGATTGGACGGGAGGACACGCCGGAGCAGTACATTGACAGGCTTGTAGAAGTATTCCGGGAACTGCGCCGGGTACTGAAAGACGACGGGACGTTTTGGCTGAATATCGCAGATACCTACTGCGGCACAGGCATGAAAGCGGGCTGCAAGCAAAAGGACTTAATCGGTATTCCGTGGCTTTTAGCTTTTGCCCTGCGCGCTGACGGGTGGTATCTGCGGAGTGATATTATCTGGCTGAAAGAAAATCCCATGCCGGAAAGCTGCCGCGACCGACCGAGCCGCTGCTATGAGCATATCTTTTTACTGACGAAATCAAAGAAATACTACTATGACGCTGCCGCCATTGCGGAGCCGATCGCGCCGGGAACGGCAGCGCGGTACCGGCAGGGGCGCAGCGCAGGACACAAATACGCCGAGGAAGTACCGGGACAGGGCAAGGTGCAGGGTATCAATCAGCCCCGCAGCGGCGGCTATTATGACGACGCCCTTATGCCGACCACAAGGAACAAGCGGGACGTTTGGCTTATCAATACCGTACCGTATAAGGGCGGGCATTTTGCCGCTTATCCCCCGAAACTCGCGGAAACGTGCATACTGGCGGGCTGTCCGGCAGGCGGCGTTGTCCTTGACCCGTTTTTTGGAAGCGGCACCACCGGACTTGCAGCGAAAAGCCTTGACCGCCGCTATATCGGCATTGAACTGAACGCCGAGTATTGCGCCCTTGCAGGGGCGCGGATTGGAGGTGGGAACACTTGAAAGACCCATTAAAGCCCCGTGATAAAATCACGCAGAAAATGACCCGCGACGGGGCTATCGCAGAAAATCAGACCACGGGAGACACGGAACGTATCAGCAAGCGGACGCAGGACGCGGATTTTCAGAAATCCCCGGAGCAACAGGCAGCACAGGACGCAGCGCAGCTACAAGGTGCAGCTTCCCCGACTTCTCCCTTGCCCCATGTGCCGGGAGCTGCCCCCAAAGCAGACACGGGCAAAACGGAACGCGTCATGGAGCATATCGACGCCGCCCATACCCGCAAAGCGTCTAAAAAAGCGGTACGAAAGGCACAGGCAGAAGCTACCGCCGGGACGAAATCTTCCCGGCTGCAATTTACCGACGAGGAACGCGCTGCCCCGGAGCTTGAAAAGTATATCAAGAAATCCGACAAAGCCGCTGACCGACTGGATAAGGCAAAGGCAGCTATCCCCAAAGAAAAGAAACTGGTAAAAGAGCGCACCTTTGACGAAGCCACCGGGAAAGGCAAGACCCGCCTGCACTTTGAGGAAAAGGACAAGCCGCCCGGATTTAAGGACAAACACAGCCCCTTATCCCGCCCCGCACAGGAAGCCGGGATTTTGGTACACAACAAAATCCATTCTGTCGAAAAGGATAATTCCGGCGTGGAGGGCGCACATAAGAGCGAGGAAGCCGCCGAGCGCGGCGCAAAGTACGGGGTAAGGAAAATCAAGCAGGGCTACCGCAGCCACAAGCTGAAACCCTACCGGGAAGCGGCAAAGGCTGAAAAAGCTGCTTTCAAGGCAAACGTGGATTTTCAGTATCATAAGACCCTGCATGAGAACCCACAGCTAACCAGTAACCCTATTTCCCGTTTTTGGCAGAAACAGCAGATTAAAAAGCAGTATGCAAAGGAAGCCCGCAATACTGCAAAGGGTATCAAGGGCGCAGCGGAACGCACCCGCAAAGCGGCAGCCAAAGCCGCCGAGAAAACGAAGCAGACAGCGGCGTTTGTGGCAAGACACCCGGCGGGCGTGGCAATCGCTGTCGGGGCGCTGCTGCTTTTCATTATGCTTCTGTCCGGGCTGTCCTCTTGTGGTGCAATGTTTTCCGGCACGTTAAACGGCGTGCTTGGAACGTCTTATACGTCCGAGGACAGCGACCTTGTGGAAGTGGAAAATGCCTATGCCGGACTGGAAAGCGGGCTGCAAAACGAGATTGACGCTATCGAAAGCACCCACCCCGGCTATGACGAGTACCGCTATGACCTTGCAAATATCGGGCATAACCCCCACGAATTAGCGTCCTATCTGACCGCAAAATACCAAAGCTACACCCGCGCCGAGGTACAGAGCGAATTACAACGGATTTTCAATCAGCAATACAGGCTGACGCTGACCGAGGAAGTGGAAATACGCTACCGGGAGGAAGAACGCACCGACACATGGACAGACGAGGACGGCAACGAGCATACGGACACCTACACGGTACAAGTGCCTTATGAGTATTACATCTTAAACGTCAAGCTGACGAACACCCCGCTATCCACCATTGCGGAAAATAATCTGACCCCGGAACAACTGGAAATGTACCGGGTGTACTTGCAGACAAGCGGGAACAAGCCCCTTATCTTTGGCGGCGGCTCTCCCGACACTTCCGCGTCCGAGGATTTAAGCGGCGTGGACTTTGTAAACGGAACGCGCCCCGGTAATACCGCTATCGTTGACCTTGCAAAGCAGCAAGTCGGAAATGTGGGCGGCTATCCGTATTGGAGCTGGTACGGCTTCAACTCCCGCGTGGAATGGTGCGCCTGTTTTGTGTCCTGGTGCTACGGGCAAATGGGGCTTTCCGAACCGCGCTTTGCCGCCTGCCAGTCGCAGGGTATTCCGTGGTTTACCTCTCACGGACAATGGGGAGCGCGGGGCTATGAAAACATTGCCCCCGGCGACGCTATCTTTTTTGACTGGGACTTAGACGGCAGCGCAGACCATGTTGGGCTTGTTATCGGCAGGGACGAAAGCCGCGTCTATACCGTTGAGGGCAATTCCGGCGACGCCTGCAAGATTAAGAGCTATCCCCTTGACTATGCCTGTATCAAAGGGTACGGGCTGATGAACTGGAACTGACATACAACAAACACATTTGAAAATCGAAAGGAGAAAAATCATTATGGCTATGAGTAAAATCGAAAGAATTGAAAAGGAAATCCAAAAGACCCGTGAGAAAATCACGGAGTATCAGAACAAGCTGCGCGGACTGGAAGCACAGAAAACCGAAGCGGAAAATCTGCAAATCGTTCAGCTCGTGCGCTCCATGTGCCTGACCCCGCAGGAGCTTACCGCTATGCTTTCCGGCAACGGTATTCCGGGCATTGCCCCTATCCCCGCAGACTATGAGGAACAGGAGGACAATGCAGATGAAGAATAAAATCCTTGCAAGCCTTACCGCACTTTGCGCCGCCCTTGTCCTTGTGGGCGGCTTTTCTGTTACTGCCTACGCGCAGACCCCGACGGAGGAAACCGACGACAGCGGCGTAATCGTGGAAACCGAACCGCAGCCCCTTACCCCGGAGGGCAACATGACCCTTGTGGACGACATCGACGGGGACGCTGCCGAGGATAAGCAGTTTATCGTCGTGAAAAGCAAAGGCGGCAACTATTTTTACATTATCGTTGACCGGGCAGCCGAGGGGGAAAATTCCGTCCACTTCTTAAATCAAGTAGACGAAAGCGACCTTATGGCGATTATCGGGGAGGAACAGACCGAGCAGCCCCCGGCTGTCTGCAACTGTACCGAGAAATGCAAGGCGGGCGAAGTAAACACCGCCTGCCCCGTCTGCTCTGTCAACATGGATAGCTGCACAGGCAAGGAAGCCGCGCCGGAGGAACCCACCGGGCAGGAGCAGCCCCAAAACGGCATGGGCGGGCTTTTGATTTTCCTTGTTGTGGGACTTCTTGGCGGCGGTGCAGCCCTCTACTACGTTAAGTTTATGAAACCGAAGCAGAACGTAAAAGGCAGCACCGACCTTGACGAGTTCGATTTTGACGAATACGACGAGGACGAGCCGGAGGAAGAAACTGACATCGCAGACACCGAACAGGAGGACGAGGAAGAATGAAACTTGTGATTTGTGAGAAACCCAGCGTCGGGGCGGCGGTTGCCGCCGCCCTTGGCGTTACGGGTAAGAAAGACGGATATATCGAAAATGACAAGTACATCATTTCTTGGTGTATCGGGCATTTGGTACAGCTTTCCGAAGCTGCCGCCTATGGGGAGCAGTACAGAAAATGGAGCTATGACAGCTTACCCATTCTGCCGCAGGAATGGCAGTACACCGTAGCCGCCGACAAGGGAAAACAATTCAAAATCTTGAAAGACCTCATGCACCGCGCCGACGTTTCGGAAGTCGTGAACGCCTGCGACGCGGGGCGCGAGGGAGAATTGATTTTCCGCTTTGTCTATCATCAAGCGGGCTGCAAGAAACCCTTTACCCGTCTTTGGATTTCCTCTATGGAAACGGACGCAATTCGAAGCGGCTTTGAACATCTGAAGGACGGGCGCGGGTATGACACCCTCTATCATTCCGCACTATGCAGGGCAAAGGCTGACTGGCTTATCGGTATCAATGCGACCCGCCTTTTCTCCTGCCTGTATGGAAAGACCTTGAACGTGGGACGTGTGCAGACCCCGACCTTAAAAATGCTTGTAGACCGGGACGCTGCCATTACAAACTTCAAGAAAGAAACCTACTATCATGTGCGCCTTATGCTCCCCGGCGCAGAAGCGGCAAGCGCGAAGATCTGCGCCGCTGATGAAGCGGGCAAACTGAAAGCAGCCTGCGAAGCGTCGGCGGCTGTCTGTACTTCCCTTGTGAAAGAAAAGAAAACCATTGCCCCGCCGAAGCTCTTTGACCTTACCAGTTTACAGCGGGAAACAAACCGTATTTACGGGTACACGGCAAAGCAGACCCTTGACCTTGCACAGACCCTCTATGAAAAGAAGCTCTTGACCTATCCGAGAACGGACAGCGCATTTCTGACCGATGACATGGGAGAAACAGCGACGGGCATTATCGCGCTGCTATGCGGGAAGCTGCCCTTTATGGCGGGCATTTCCTTTACGCCGGAAGTTTCCCGCGTTCTGAACAGCAAAAAGGTATCAGACCACCACGCAATCATTCCCACTATGGAGCTTGCAAAGGCTGACCTTACCGCGCTGCCGGAAAGCGAGCGCAATATCCTTACCCTTGCCGGGGCGCGTCTGCTTATGGCGACCGCCGAGCCGTACAGTTTTGAAGCGGTAACGGCGGTTTTCTCCTGCGCCGACCATGAATTTACGGCAAAGGGAAAGGCGGTAATCGCTGCCGGGTGGAAAGACATGGAACGGCTTTACCGGGTGACCCTCAAAAAGAAGCCGGACAGCGACGACGAAAACGAACTTGTTTTAGATGTGCCGGACTTTACCGAGGGACAGACCTTTGAAAACCCTGCTGCAAAGGTTACGGAGCATGAAACGACGCCGCCGAAGCCCCACAATGAAGCGTCCTTACTTTCTGCTATGGAACGCGCTGGGAATGAGGACACCGACCCGGACGCAGAACGCCGGGGGCTTGGGACGCCCGCTACCCGCGCCGCTGTCATTGAAAAGTTAGTAAAAGGCGGCTTTATCGAGCGCAAGGGCAAGCAGCTACTTCCTACCAAAGACGGCACAAACCTTGTGTGCGTCCTGCCGGACAGCTTAACTTCTCCGCAGCTTACGGCTGCATGGGAAAACAATCTGACGCAGATTGCAAAGGGTAACGCTGACCCTGCCGCTTTCATGCAGGGTATCGAAGCAATGACGCAGGAGCTTGTAAAAACCTATGCTTCCGTGTTGGGTGAGAAACAAGAGCTTTTCAAGACAGAAAAAACAGAGCTTGGGAAGTGTCCCCGCTGCAAGTCCCCGGTCTATGAGGGAAAGAAAAACTACTACTGTTCCAACAAAGAGTGCGGCTTTACCATGTGGAAAAATGACCGCTTCTTTGAGGAACGAAAAACCGCCTTTACCCCGAAGATTGCCGCAGCACTTCTTAAATCCGGCAAGGCAACAGTTAAAAAACTGTACTCTCCGAAAACGGGCAAAACCTACGACGGAACGGTACTTTTAGCCGACACGGGCGGTAAATATGTGAATTACAAAGTAACCATTTCAAAGAACAAAGAACTTGAATAGCAAGCATAGGAAGCGGGTACCCACTTCCGTAAAATCCCTGCCACTCATGTAGAGCTTGGCGGGGATTTTGCTTGTTGGGAAGTTTCCCAAACCCTCTAAAAATCCTCAAAAATCTTTGGCAGAAATGCGGGCGCACCGTAGTGGGACTATGTAACCACAAACGCAGCGTCCGCGCTGCCATACGCGAAAGGAGGTTTTACACATGGCAAGTTTGCGCGACAGCGTAAAGGACTATCAAGAGGAACTTAGGGACGGTATTGCATGGGTAGCATTTTGGAAAGAGGGACGTTCATGGAACGCCGAGCTGTTTCATCTTGAAGTGGACGGTACTTTAGAACCGTTTGACAGGAGCCGGTTAGAAGAAATCAAAGCGGCTGACCCCACCGCCGTTATTCTAAACGGCTACTACTGCGGGCATTTAGGCGAGAATATGAGCCTTGACGAGTTGACCGCCGGAGTGCGCTATCACTATGAAAACAGCATGAACGACCTTGACGGTTTTATCGGGGCGCATGACGACAGGCTTCCCCCGGAGGTTATCGAGGAAGCAAGAGCCGCCGCCCATGCAGCGGGGCTTCCCTTTTCCGAAAAGCCCTACCGGGACGGGGAAGATTTTGACCCTTATATATTTGACGGAAGCATGAGCATTGAGGACTACGAGCTTATGCACCGCATGATTGAAAAAGAAAGGAGCGAGCAAATGGACGAATGGAAAACAGGTTATTCCTCATACGACCGCGACAGACTGGACGCCGCCGACAAGATGAAGATTGAGCGCGGTATCTATTTTGAAACGAAAGACGCGGATATTTCCCCGCTGACCGCCTTACCCCTTGCCGAGCTTATGAAGCTGCGGGAGGAAAGCGCGGCTGCGGAGCAGACCGTATTTGAAAATCTAAAAGTACAGGCTTCCGCATGGGAGGAACAGGCGGGAAAGACCCTGCTATTTGACAAGGCGATTGAGTATGCGAGAATACCCGAAGTGAAGCATACGGCGAACAAGTGGCAGGACGAGGACAACGACCGCCACACCATCAGCAACCGGGTATATAAAATGAGCTACCATGTTTACGAAAATACCCGTTACGACAAGGCAGCACAGAAGTCTATCCCGTATTCCTATACGCTGTCTTGGAACGTCTACACCAACAGCCCCCACGGATACGGACAGGCGAAAATCGCCGGACAGGACAGAAAGGTATTTGCTGACCGGGCAGCTATGGAAAAATATCTGAATGGGCGTATCAAGGCGTATGAAAAACTTTTTACGGAAATCTCCCCGGCTATCCCGCAGGAATACGCGGAGCAGTTTAAGGTAAACGGGCAGCTCTTACCGGGCTATACCGTAGAGGGCGAGGAAATCAAGCAGCCCGCTGCCGACATTCCCGCCGCTGCACCGAGAACCGAACCGGGACAGGATACGGAACAGTTTGCAATCCTTATTGACAGCCGCACCCGTTTTGAAACGGGAGAACCGGGCGGCTGCTGGTTATCCATGCCCGCCACAAAGGAAGAACTTCACGAAGCCATGCAAAGCGTCGGCATTACCGCAGACAATCCGCAGGAATTTTTCATTCACGGCTACTCTGACCGGGAGGACAGACACATTGCCCTGCCGTATGACATGGTATGCGCGGCACAGGTGGACGAGCTGAATTTCCTTGCGGCACGACTGGAAACCCTTGACGCTTCCGGGATTACCGCGCTGAACGCCGCCACGCAGCGCAGGAATGGTTTTGAGAATATCGGGCAGCTCATTGACTTTACCTATAACGAGGACTTTTTCGTGCATATCCCCGAAGTACATAATCTCCGCGAATTGGGCGATTATTACCTTAACAAATCCGGCATGGTGCAAATGCCCGCTGAATGGAAAAACAGCATTGACCTTATCGCCTTTGGACGAAACGCCGCCGCACAGGAAAAAGGCAGCTTTACGGAATACGGCTACCTTGTGGAAAGCGGCGACGCATGGGAGCAGCACTTTGAGGGGCGCGATGTGCCGGAGGACTACCGCATTATGAGCTACCCGCAGCCAACCGTCGAACTGGACGCAGCCCCGGCAGTACAGGCGACTGTTCCCGAAGCAACGCCGCAGGAGCCGCGCCCGGTTATCCCCATTGTCTTAACTTCCGAGAAGCCCGCCGAAAAGCTCAAAGAGATAACCGACCGCTTGGAGCAAGGCATTACGGAACTGTTCGACAGCGAGCGTTACAAGGAATATCTGCGCGTCATGTCAAAGTTTCATAATTACAGCTTTAACAATACGCTGCTGATCGCCATGCAAAAGCCCGACGCTTCCCTTATCGCCGGATTTTCCGCATGGAAAAATAACTTTGGACGAAACGTGATGAAAGGACAAAAGGGTATCAAAATCCTTGCCCCGTCGCCGTTCAAGATTAAAAAAGAAATGGAGAAAATCGACCCGCAGACACAGAAAGCCATTATCGGCAAAGACGGAAAGCCCGTAACCGAGGAAAAGGAAATCACAATCCCCGCCTTTAAGGTGGTATCGGTCTTTGACGTATCGCAGACCGAGGGCAGGGAAATCCCCGATATTGCCGTAAATATGCTGACCGGGGACGTGGAGCATTACAAGGAGGTTTTCGCTGCCCTTGAAAAGACTTCTCCTGTTCCTGTCGGCTTTGAAAAAATCGAGGGCGGCGCACATGGTTACTACCACTTGGAGGACAAGCGTATTGCCCTTGATGAGGGCATGAGCGAGCTGCAAACCTTAAAGACACTTATCCATGAAATCGCCCATGCGAAGCTGCACGACATTGACCTAAACGCCCCTTTAGAGGACTTGGAGAACAGACCCGACCGCCGCACCCGTGAGGTACAGGCAGAAAGTATCGCCTATACCGTGTGCCAGCATTACGGGCTTGATACCTCTGATTATTCCTTTGGATATGTTGCCGGGTGGAGTGCCGGACGGGAGCTTGCTGAACTGAAAAGCTCTCTTGAAACAATCCGCAGCACCGCAGCGGAAATCATCAACAGCATTGATGAACATATCGCAGAGCTGCAAAAGACGCAGGAACAGGCGCAGACTTCCGAGGTACAGGAAGTGACGCAGGACGCGCCGCCGCAGGAGAAGCCGGAAATCCCCGTACCCGACGCCACTATCAGCGTAAAGGAAATGCAGGACTACGGCTATTCTTGGGACGGTATGTTTCCGCTGAAACAGGAAGCCGCCGAGCGTTTGTTTACACAGGACGGTATCGAGGTTTTCCGTATCTATGAGGACGGCACCGAGGGAGCCGTTACCAGTCTGACCGATTTACAGGAACACGCAGAAAAAGGCGGCTTGTTCGGTGTAGAAAAGGAAACTTGGGAAGCCCTGCATGAATACAACGCCATGAAGCAGCAGCTACGGGAAAGTGTGCCGACAAAGGAAGCCCTTTTACTCTACGGCAAGGAGGACAGCTACGGGATTTATCAGTTAGCCCGCGGCGACGCCACAAGGGACTTGTACTTTGAGCCTTACGACCGCCTGCAGGCGACGGGACACACCGTAGACCGGGCGAATTATGAGCTTATCTATACCGCGCCCCTTACGGCAGACGTTACCCTTAACAGCATTTGGGAAAAGTTCAATATCGACCACCCGAAAGATTTTAAGGGACACAGCCTTTCCGTTTCCGATATTGTGGTGCTTCATCAGAACGGCGAAAATACCGCCCACTATGTAGACAGCGGCAGTTTTCGGAATGTGCCGGAATTTTTGCAGGAGAAGCAGTCGCAGCTTATCCCCGACGAGCATTTGACCGGGAAACAGATTAGAACGCCGCGCGGCAGTTTTTATGTATCGGATATGAGCGTTGAACAGATGAAAGAAGCCGGGTATGGACTTCATCATCAATCCGACGACGGGAAATATCTGATTATGGGAAACAGTACGCGGGCGTTTGCCGTTGCCGCCGAACAGCCGGAAAAAGCTAACCCGTTAAAACATATCGAGGACACTATCGAGCAGAACGACAATAACTTTGACGGTATCATCAACAACACGCCGCAGACGCCGACCGTGGACGCTCTGGAGCAGAAAGCAAAGGCGGGCGAGGTTATCTCCCTTGTTGACCTTGCCGACGCTATCAAAGCCGACAAGGAACAGGGAAAGACAGCAAAGCCGGAAAAGAAGCCCTCTATCCGGGCGCAACTCAAAGCAGATAAGGAAAAGGCACAGAAGAAACCACAAAAAAGCAAGTCGCAGGACTTAGAAAGGAGCTGACCGATTGGGTAAATTAAGTAAGTTTGAGAATGTGGACGTTATCGCTTCCCTTGAAGCGATTATGAAACAGAATACCGCTTTCTATCAGAGTGATTTTGAGATAGACAAACGGATTTTGCGAGAAGCAGCGTCAAGACCCGCTGCTGAAGAAAAACGGCTGCTATGGTTTTCCCGCCCGTCGGGGACGTGCTGCTTCCGGGAACGCGACGTTTTCCTAAAGGACACAAGGCAGCATAACACATGGCGGTTTTATGGGGAGCAGACCCGCGATAAAATCCTTGCCTATGCGGTGGAGCTGACCGGGAAAGAAAATGGGATAATCAAAGGCAATCTCTATGAGCTTGACTATCCGCAGCACTTCCGGGAAGTAGTCGAAAAATCTCTGCCCGCCGATAATTACACGCTGCTCTATGAGCATGGGGAACGGGTGCAGCCCGCCGGAATGTATTTTGACGGCAACCCCGACCCGCAGCTTGGGAAGTTTGAACGCTTTGAAGCGCAGCCTAATGACCCGGAAGCATTGCATTTTCTCATGCGGGAGGAAAAGCACAGCTATGACCGCTTAAAGCCGGGGGATTTCAAGGCGCATATTACCGCGTTGCATGACAGCCGGATTGAAGCCGAAGCACAGCGCATCGTAGCGGAAATGAAGCGGCAGGACAGCCCTAACAGCCCCAACAAAACACATTTCATGGTGGAGCTTTCGCCTTACTTTATGCAGTTAGCTTCTACAAAGGACACCGACCGTCTGTTTGCTATGCTGCCATACAAAACACTTTCTTTTTCTAAGATTGAGGGCAGACATGGCACTTTTGCATTTTTAGACAAAAGCGAGGACAGAAGCAGGAATATCCGAAAAGCGCGCCCCTCTGTCCGGGCGCAGCTTACCGCAGACAAGAAAACAGCCGCCTCGAAAAAGGCAGCGGCAAAAAGAAAAAATCACGATTTGGAGGTATGAGCATGAATAGATTTACTGTTGAGGAAACAAACCTTTTGAGCATTTACCATGAGGGAAGCAAGGCGCAGCTTATAGAGAACATGACCGCTGCGCTGCCTTACATGGACGCGGGATTACGGGAGCTTGCAAAGCGCACCCTTTCCAAAGTAGGCGCGCTGACCGAAGCCGAATACAGGGAGCTTGCCGTTTATCCTGCTGATGAAGTATGACCGGGATTAAGCGGCTGTCGCCGCGACAAAGCCGCAAGGTAAACACCCTTGTGAAAAAGGAGTGCTGCAACTGCGAGAATGGCAACTGTATTTTACTGGACGACGGGGACACTTGCGTATGCCCGCAGCTCATTTCCTATTCCCTGCTCTGTAAGTGGTTTCGGATTGCCGTACTTCCTCTTGATAAGCTGCTCTATGCGGAACTCTATCAGACCGAGGACAGAAAGAAATGTACCGTGTGCGGCGCGTCCTTTGCGTCGAAGTCAAACAGCGTCAAATACTGCCCGGACTGTCGGAAGTGGATTACCCGCAGACAGGCAGCCGAGCGCATGAGAAAAAAGCGTACTCTTGTTACGCAGTAGGGGCGAAAAAAGCCTTTGATTGCAGGGCTTTTCGGACACAAAAACAAAGAGGTAAAGGATTGATACCTTTACCCCTAAAATCGCGGTTCTACTGCGTAACATTTCAAAAACTGCACCTATGAGAAAACGGGCGCGGTGGCCAACATATCGGCTGCCGCGTCCGTTCTTTTTTGCTTATTTGCAGTTCTGCATTTCTAATTCTTCAAGCGGGAACTGCAGGAGTGATTCTATCAGCTTCATATAATTTATTTAGGTACTTAACACCGCTACTAACGCCTTATATCTGTCCGTCTTATGTTCAATATCTGCCTGTGACACTCCGTAAAATCTGTAAATGTCCTTTACAATGGCGTCCATGACTTTTTTATCACCGGAGTACGAAACAGAAATGCCTTGACCATATGTATCCAGTTCAATCTCCATTTTCCCCTGTTCGCCTTTATCTATTATGAACATATGGTAGTCTGAAGGAAATTCTTCATTTGAAATACTCTGTGCAATCTTGCGCCATTCCCTGTCTTGCTCATCAATCTGTCTTTGCCATTCCCTAACTGCCCCTATATCATCAAAAGATTCTGGCTCTTGAATTATTTTTTCCATGCAAAACAGTTCTGGTCTCATGCGTCGGATTCTCGAATACTGAAAATTCATCCTGCATTCTTCATAATGGGGATACGAAACGCCCGCTTGGAACGCTTTGTATCTTTTTTTCATATATTCAATGGTTTCTTCCATCGTATGTTCCTCTGAAACAATCAATTTTACAGCTTTTTCATGCTTCTTCCTGTTTTTTCTATTTAACAAATACATCCCAAAGCGCTTAAAAATATTCTTTTCCTTACGCTCTACAATAAATACGGAAGTAGGCTCATCCTCTCCCTCTATTATAGAAACTGCTTCTGCTGATTTCTTCATAGTACTCCTTCTCTGTGGCAAATTCATGTTTGTTGTATTTACAGTTCATATAGTTCGGAACTATTATAACATATTTATATGAATAAATCTACCCGCGCTCTGTTTCCTTTGCCCGTTCCGGCTGTCGCTCTATGTTCAAAATGCTGTCTATGTTCTGTTTTATAATGTCGTATTCCTTGACTTGCTTTTTCAGCTTCCCATAATCGGCGTACAGGGCTTCTTTCTGCTCTTGAAGTGCTGCGTACTCTGATTGCAGGGCGGAAAGGCTTGGGAGTTTGGTTATCCCCGCCGCCTTTAGTGCTTTTGCCGCTGCTTCATGGAGAATAATATCGCTCTCATGGGCTGCCCGGTATTTGTCTTTATCCTTTGCCTTGCGGTATGAAGCATAGGCGGGCTTTGTCTTTTGATAGGTAGTGATATTCTTAATAAGCAGCGTCATATCAGTAAGACGTTTTTCGACCTCTTTCAAGCTGTCCGCTGCCTGTTCGCTTGCTGCGGCAACTTCCGCGATTTTCGCGGTCAACTCTGCGTACTGTTCAATCTTGTGTTCCGTTAAGAAATTCATGGTCTTAGCTGCCTGTTTCAGATTGTGAATTTTCGCCCATTGCTCATAGCCACGGCTTTCCTGCGCCTTGATACTGTTCTGAATATCAATCAGCAGACTAACGCCGCCGCGATCTGCGCGGGGAGCTTTCACAGGGCGGGCGCGTTTGCCGCTTATCCGTTCTCTGATAACTTCCTCTGTATAATCTGCGCCGAGGGTTTTTAAGCGGGTAAACCGTTCCTGTCCAGGAGCGCGGCAGGAAATGTATTTTCCCGGCTTTATTTCATAGCCCGCCGCCTGTAATTTGGATAGTAATTCCTCAAAACTTGATACTTGGGGAATGAGCGCGTCCACGGCAAATTTCAGCTTGCCTTTCCAACTGGTACCCGTTTTCTCTGCCTGGTACTCCGCGTAGCTTTTCCCTTTGCTGCCCCTGCTTGGGACGACAACGGACAAACCATGCTCCCGACACAGCTTATCGCTCATATTCCTTATGCCGTAATAGCTGCGCTTATTGGAATTGTACTTGTGGTAGTCAACAAAATTGACCGCGCAAAAAATGATGTGGTTATGGATATGCCCCTTGTCTATGTGGGTAGTTAAGACATATTCATGCTGCCCTTTGGTTACAGCGTCGGCAAGCTGCCGCCCGATTTCATGGGCGGTCTGATAGTCTACTTCTCCCGGCTCAAAGGCTTGTATCAAGTGGTGGGCTAAATTGCTGCCCTTATCCAACGCCTGCGACAGAGTAAAACCAAACTCAATGTCTGCCGTTTCATAGGAGCAGCCGAACGAGGACACAAGCATTTTTTCGTCAGTCTTTGCCGGATTTTGGATATAGTCAAGGGCTTTGTTTAGCGTTCCTTTAATAGACTTAATCTTTGTAACCGCCATATTTCCGCAAGCACCCCCTTTATTTCCTCTATGTCCTCTTGGTAGACGCTGCCCGTACTATTTACCCTCTTTGCAATCTGATTGATGCTGACGCCGATTTTCTGTATCTCCGCTGTCATTGCCTTTATGTCGGTATGGTCTACTTGCACGATATACCCGTCAATGGCAATCTTGCGAAGATACGCCGCCATATTCCGGGTGGGTATCAGCTTCATTTTTTCCAGTATTAAATCCCGTTCCGCTTCCGTTACTCTGAACTTGATTTGCACCGTTCTTTTTCGTCCGTTCATGCGTAAATGCTCCTTTCCATTCCGAGGGTTTGGGACACTTCCCAACAAGCAATTTTGCCGACGCTGCCGCAGGACAGGGCGGGCAAAATACGGAAAGGGTACCCCTTTCCTATGCTTGCTACGAATGTTTTTATCCCTTATGCCTTACTACGGAGCTATGCCCGGTTTTGCCAAACTTCCGCAAAAGAAAAACGCTGCAATCCTCAAAAAAAGATTACAACGCTCTCTAAACCTTATTCAATTCTGACGGACACTTCTTATCTGCCCTCTGTTTCGACTTCCGCTATCTCCTTTGCCGTTGCGCTCACAATCCGTATGCCTGTATCGCTCATACCGTCAAGAAGCGCGTCAAGCTGCCGCCGCTGCGTGTTCTTCTCTGGCGGCGTTTCCAAAAGAAACTGGTCTACGGATATATTGTAGCGGAGCATAAGCTCAAAGAAAATCTGTAAACTTGGGTGCTGCCCCTTGTTCTCAATGTTCGCAAGGTAGCGCGGCGAGATAAACATTTCGTCGCTCACTTTCTTGCGGCTCTCCTTGCGCCCTGTCCGCGCCGCCTTTATCGCTGCCCCAAAAGCCTTGAAATCGTATTTCGGTACTGGTCTTTTTGCCATAGTTATTCACCCTGTTACATTTTACTGTTCCCCTTTCTTCTTGGATATGTCTACACAATTCAATCAGTTAGCCAAAATAATTCATATGTATATGTTGACAATTAGCCGCTTTTTTTGTATAGTATTATTAAAAGGGGGAAATGTTTATGTTACATAGCATGCGTATTCGATAAGCATTGAAATCAAAAAAGATTTTTCCCATTTTCAATATGGGCTTTTTTGTCATGCTTATTTTGCGTATGCTATACAACAAAACTAACGATGTATAGACATAGTATAAAAACTATGCCTTAATTTTGTTGTAGTGTTATATGTATAAATGCAGGTCAATGCTCATGTTGAGAATTGACCTGTATTTTTTTGCACAAAAGGAGAAATATTATGCTTGAAAAATATTGGATAAAATGTCCAATTTGTAACGGAAAGACGAGGGTTCAAGTATTTTATAATACGGTATTAAGAAATTTTCCTCTTTTCTGCCCTAAATGTAAATTAACACATATCATTGATGTTGAAAAATTAGAAATCATAATCAAAAACTCTGAAAAACAAAAGGAAGGATATTAAATGAAACACTTACCTAAAAGTACACTTACGGAAATATTGAATGACCCATACGGATTTACTTACAAAGAAATGTCGGAAGTAATTGGAGAGGATAAAGCAAGAGCCTTATATGCGGAATTGTATAAACAGCCATTTCACAAAAAAAATCTATCAATATCAACAAAAAAAGTCTATAAAAGTAGCGATACTGAAAAGTATGTTTATGAATTGAAAGACAACAGGTATATCGAAACGGTTTTTATTAAACGGCGAGATGGTGGGACTGTTTGCGTAAGTACGCAAGTTGGTTGTTCTGTTGGCTGTATTTTTTGTGAGTCCGGACGCAATGGTTTCGTTCGTAATCTAACACCATCTGAAATTGTGCAACAGGTCATATTGATACGTCAAAAAGTAAATCGTATCGTTTTTATGGGAATGGGAGAACCTTTATTCAATTACGACAACTTGATTGCAGCAATCCATATTCTTCGAGATAGAAATGGACTTAACTTTCCAACCGACGGCATTACCGTATCAACAGTTGGTCCAGTTAATCAATTAAAAAAATTGCGCGAAGAACATCTAAAAATTCAGTTGACAATATCTTTACATGCAGCAACACAGGCTGCGAGAAACTGCATCATTCCTCATATGCACATGTACGCTATTGAAGATGTTGTTAAGCAAGCATTGTCCTATTCACAAAGGCATAATCGAAAAGTGGTATTTGCGTATTTGCTTTTACCAGGTATAAATGACCGTTCCTCAGATATAAGGCAACTTGCAAAATGGTTTAAGGGCAAAAATGTTATGATTAACGTGCTGCAATACAACCCGACGAGTAATTCAAAAATTAGAGCACCACAAAAACAAGAAATGGTTGCGTTCAAACATCAATTAGAGCAAACAGGACTTGAAGTTACCATGAGAGTTTCTCATGGTAGAGAGATTAAAGCAGCTTGTGGACAGTTAGCTAATACATATAATAAAGCCAAAAAACAACAAAAATAATTTAATTAAAAGAGCCAGACGCACAGACGCAGAGCCGATAATATGCAGTTTGAAATACTGCTGTTATCGGCTCTTTTTTGATTTAATTTGTGCCCCCAATAACCATATTGGAGCAAAATCAGAACTGTTGCTTGTCGTTCTTTGATTTCCGCAGCAGCTTTGAAAAACCAAAGCCGCCGTTTCTTTTTATCTTCTAATGAAATGACGCGGTATCACTGTTAAAAGCGGCGGCTAAAAGGAGGTAGCCGCCATGAAGCACATACCATATCGACAAAATCCGACGGTCATTGACACATCAAAAAAAGCCCGACCACCGCCGGGGAAAACTACGTCTATCAATATGAACTGTCTAATCATCTGAATACCGCTTACAATACCTATACGTCTGTCCGGGCTTTTCGGACAGGCGTATTTTGCTGCTCAAAAAATTTTTTGAAAAAAATCCGAAAATCTTCGGCGTTTTTTTCAAAAGGCAGTATTGCCCCGCGAAAAGGGGGAAGCACCACCAACTTTCCAACGAGAAAGGGGGTGAGAATGTGGAACCTAATCGCAGGGAGTTTATAAAACAGTGCGCTTTCCAGAAGTTTTGTAATACGGTACTGCACAATGAAGCGTGTGACGCTCACAAAGAGCTGCACAGGCATAAGGCAAGGGAGATTACCTTTTCCGACTTGACCTTAGAAGAAGCGCGGCAGCTTCATACCTTTGATGAATATTTCAAAGGGGAAATCGCCTTTGAAAGAGCCGGGAAGAAAATCACGCCGAAGCTGCTTCTTGAAGCAATCCGTACTTTGCCGGAAGAAAAGCGCAAAGCCGTACTCCTGTACTATTTCGAGGGAATGAACGACACCGAGATTGCGGAGCTGTTCGATACGTCGAGAAGCACGATACAGTACAGGCGGACAAGCTCTTTTGAGCTGCTAAAAAAATATCTGGAGGAAAATGCTGATGAATGGGACGAATGGTAACGAACCCGGCTACCCGGAAAAAGCCCTTGTTCCCTATCCTGTCATTTTGGCAGCGACAAAGGGCGACCCGGACGCTATGAAGATTGTCTTGCAGCATTTCAGCGGCTACATAGCCCGCCTCTCCATGCGGAAGCTGTACGACGAGCGCGGGAACGTCTATTTTGGCGTAGACCACGACATTCGGGAACGGCTGCAAGCAAAACTGATGATGGCTGTCCTCACCTTTAAGGCAGAGGAATAAACCGCAGCGGCGGGACGCTTTCTCTCTCCCCCTTTTCCGTTCCGCTGCTGACGCGGCAGCAAAGCCATTCTGAACCTTGACAAAGAAAGCGGCGCAAGATAACGGCGGCGCAGCATAGGGCAAATCGGATACGTTCCTTTTGCGCCGAGCCATACGGTGGGTGCGCCATGACGCTATCCGGGTGAGGTTATCCCCGCCCGGACAGCCGAGCGACCAACACCGCGCCGGAAAGCAAGTGTAGCGGCTTGCGGGCGACGACACGCAAAATATACAATGATACTTCCTTACAGCCACAGTCCGAGCGTTAAGAGCGTCGCAGGCAATGGGTAGGGCTGCATGAGAACCATGCCGGGGTGAAATTCCCATGAGGTTATGCTAATAACCGTCCGATTAAAGCCTTTGTTTTCTTGAATAGTGGACTTGCTGCTATTCATAGACTGTATTATATGTTTGCGAAAGAAAGGGGGATTTTCTTTGACGCAAAACCAGACGCCCGTTACCACAACGGAGCATAAAATCGGAAAAGTTACTTACCTTGTATGTTCGTCCGCAAGTGAACGCGCAACGGACACACTGGATAAAAAGATAAAGAAGCTCATTCGCAAGGACATGGAGCTGAACCCCGCAAACGCCCGGAAATAGGGCGTTTCTTCACATTTTATACATGACACAGGCAGCGGTATGTGGTATAATATAGACAGTACAAATACCATGCTTGTCTGTCGTCGGAAAGGAGGACAAAATGTTACAGACAGACAAGATTACCGCTTTATATTGCAGATTGAGCCAGGAAGATATGCAAGCCGGGGAAAGCGAAAGCATACAGAACCAAAAACTGATTTTACAAAAGTATGCTGACGAACACCACTTTTTCAACACACGCTTTTTTGTAGACGACGGATTTTCCGGCGTGAGCTTTGAGCGTGAGGGGCTTCAAGCCATGCTGCATGAGGTTGAAGCCGGGAACGTGGCGACCGTCATAACAAAAGACCTTTCCCGTCTGGGACGTAATTATCTGAAAACCGGCGAACTGATAGAGATTGTTTTCCCCGAATACGAAGTGCGCTACATTGCCATTAACGACGGTGTAGACACAGCGAGGGAAGATAACGAGTTTACCCCTCTGCGGAACTGGTTCAACGAGTTTTACGCCCGCGACACCTCAAAGAAAATCCGGGCTGTCAAACAGGCAAAGGCACAGAAAGGCGAGCGCGTCAACGGCGAAGCTCCTTACGGCTACCTTATCGACCCGGATAACCGCAATCATCTGATACCCGACCCGGAAACGGCACACGTCGTAAAACAGATTTTTGCAATGTATGTACGGGGCGACCGTATGTGTGAAATCCAGAACTGGCTGCGGGACAATGAGATATTGACCGTCGGGGAACTGCGCTACCGCAGGACAGGGAGCAAACGCCACCCCCGCCCACAGCTCAACGCATGGTACAACTGGCCGGATAAGACACTGTACGACATTCTGACAAGGAAAGAGTATTTAGGGCATACCATAACCGGGAAAACCTACAAGGTATCTTATAAGTCGAAAAAGACGAAAAAGAACCCGGAGGAAAAAAGGTATTTCTTCCCCAACACTCACGAACCTTTGATTGATGAAGAAACCTTTGAACTTGCACAGAAGCGGATTGCCACCCGGCAACGCCCGACAAAGGTTGATGAAATTGACCTGTTTTCCGGGCTGCTCTTTTGTGGGGACTGCGGCTACAAAATGTATGCAGTACGCGGAGCCGGGACGCTTGAACGGAAACACGCCTACACTTGCGGCAACTACCGCAACCGGGCAAGAAATGATATGCTCTGCACTACGCATTATATCCGCAAAAGCGTATTGAAAGAACTTGTCCTTGCAGACTTGCAGCGAGTAACGTCTTATGTGAAAGAGCATGAACAGGAGTTTATCGAAACCGCCAACGAGTGCAGCGCAAAGGCAGTACAAAAGACGCTGACACAGCAGCGGAAAGAACTTGACAAGGCGCAGAACCGTATTAACGAGCTGAACATCTTATTCCGCAAGCTCTACGAGGACAACGCTTTAGGGAAACTTTCAGATGAACAATTTGCTTTTCTGACTTCCGGCTATGATGAAGAAAAAAAGACGCTGACCCGGAGGATTGCGGAGCTGTCACAGGAAATCGACAACGCCACCGAGCGCAGCGCGGACGTAAAAAGGTTTGTCGCACTGGTACGCAGATACACAGCGATTGAAGAACTGACCTACGAAAACGTCCATGAATTTATTGACCGTATTCTTATTCACGAACTGGATAAGGAAACGAACACCCGCAAAATCGAAATCTTTTATAGCTTTGTCGGCAGAGTTGATACAGGCGACAAGCCTACTGAAAGTATCTCCTATTTCAGACAGATAGGAGCCGACGTAAAGAGTTATGCTATCTAACATACATCAAAAAGAGGTAAGATAACACCCTCTGCAAAAAAGGTATCGTTATCTTACCTCAACAAAGTTCGCACCAGAATAACCATCGTCCGTGTACCAGCGCAGATTGGAAAAACCGT
>OAUU01000502.1_pt1 | contig 27906 bp, 25 predicted proteins | sample 1501381 | NCBI WGS metagenome assembly OAUU01 (sample SAMEA2580057, study PRJEB22360) | human gut metagenome | reverse complement strand
ATATACGAGACTCAAGGAATGGAAATACACGGAAAAAGGATGGTTCTGCTATGAGCTGTGTGTGCCAGAGCCGCCAGAGGTTAGTGAAATTATGGATGGAAGCTGCCTGATCAGAATAAAACCTATGACAGAGGAACAGTGTGAAATGTCTGAACGTTGTGTTCGGGGGCTTGGATATCAGGGACAGAACCTTTTGTGTTCCAACTGGAATGTAGAAAATATGAGTGAGTTGGATTATAACGGAATGTTTGAATATCTGTATGGAATGAAATATGGAGAAAAGTTCAATTCTGAAGATTATCCAAATGGCATTCCTAAAGAAGAGTTCGAAAGTCTGATTATGGAGTATCTTCCCATAACAGCGGAGCGGATACGAGAGTACGCAGTATTTGATGAGGAAAACCAGACCTATCTTTGGGCGAGACTTGGGTGCTTCAATTATGCGCCTACCTTCTTTGGAACTTCTCTGCCGGAGGTTGTCGACATCAAAGAAAATCAAGATGGAACAGTCACATTAACAGTTGAGGCGGTTTGTGACATGGTCATTTGCGATGATGCAGTCATAACCCATGAACTTACGGTAAGGTTTGCAGAGGATGGCAGTTTTCAGTATTTGGGGAATGAAATCCTAAATGACGGAATTATGCATATACCAGATTACCAATACCGTATTAAAGAATGATTTGATAATACTGGTGTTTTATGGTATTTTTACAGATATGAAGAAAGGAGACTTACATGAAATATATTTATAAAATCACGGGAAAAGTAAGTTTAATACTATATATATTTATGTTGCATCAATTCTGGCATCTATGTCAATATGGTGGCTTGAGAAGGCATATACCGATGTTGGCGTTAGGTATAATAGGATTGGTTGGCACAGTGGTCCTCTGGCTGATTTCGAAAAGGCATAATCAAGAAGTTAATTCAGGAGATAAAGGAAATAAGAAACTTTTCTATACGGAAATGATACTCCTTATAGCAGCAACTTTATTCTTTGGTGGACGTATCGTTTATTCTGCAGTTCCGTATCACGGGGCACTGTCTTGGAAACTTGATGAGTGGATGCGTAAAAAAGAAGTAGAACTGGAGCATAATAATCTTTTTGAGGATGGTGTAGAAGGGATTCTGATGGATTTGGATGAAGCATTGCAACTGCCGGAAGAACTCTATATTGCAAATAAATATCAGGTGTCATTTGATGAAAACGGAACGATTCAAAGGATTTATGCATTCATATATGGAAAAAATGAGGCTGGAGAGAAAAAAACGTATCTTATTGATTATGACGCAGACAGCAGTAATGATATGACTGTTTGGATAGATGGTAATGTGAATGGAGAATATAGTGACGATATGCGTTTGTCTCCAATGATTGAAATTTTGAACAATTCAGACTGGACGAGTCAGGTAGAGGCGTGGGCTGAAACATTTGAAGAGCAGCAGATTTATGAAATACTCTATATGGGGCGAAGATCTTTTAGTTCAGAGGAAGGCTTACAATATATTTCGGGAGATGCAGATGGTGATGGAACTGAAACAGGAACCGGCAATTTTACTCAGCTTAGAAGCGGTGGAGAAATCGTTGGGTTTGAGGTATCTTTGCATATTCCTGATTTAAATAGTGTCACACCTGTTCGATATATTATGGAGCCTGAGTACGTCAGTCAACAAGAATTGAAGCAGGAGAATACGATGCAGCAGGTGGAGGATGCTAAAGATACAGAAAGTTGGACTGTGGATCAAAGTGATGGAACTATGTATTTCTTTTTAGATGAAAATAATGGATGGCGTTTGGTGATAACGGATGCAGCTGCCGGAAGCAGATTTTATGTAATGGAAAAGACAATGGATGGTGGTTCTACTTGGGAATGCATAAATGATGATCCGTTCAGTGGACAATTGGGAGTTGCAGAAGGTTTAATATTTTATGATGAGAACTTTGGGGTTGCAGGAATTACAGGCGCATCCCAGTCCTATTCCCGCTTATATGTCACTCGCGATGGCGGAAGGACCTTTGAAGAAATGAAACTTCCAATGGATCTTGTTTCAGAATTACCACAAATCGCTATCGATTGCGGATTTACGGTGGAGGATTTTGATTACCTGAATATGCCTGAAAAAGAGGACGACACATTGACGATAACGGTTACCACAGATGCAGCGGAGAAAGATGGGATTGTATTTCAGTCAACTGATTATGGAGCGACATGGGAATACAAAGGGCTTGTTCAGATAGCGAATTAAGAAAAATCGGGTAAAAGTCAGAGATTGACCTTTACCCGATTCTTTATTTCCAGATATTCATGTCGGACAAGATAGACATGGTTATTTCAGTTGCGTTGCCTCCGGTAGCATCGCTGTCTGCACCAATGTTGGTAGCGAAAAAGTATGTATTATCTACAGTTTCGATATAGCCGATAAACCATCCGTTCACATCTTGGCCATCCACACGTCCGGTTCCGGTCTTTCCGTAGAATGTTCCGGCATCGGAAGAGGAAAGGCAGATGGCATCTTTTACTGCATTGATATTTTCAGGGGCGAAGCCAAGGCTGTTATTCTGCAGCCTGGTTAGAAGTTCGACCTGCTCTATTGGGGAAATCTTCAAGGAAGATTCAATCCAATAAGTGGAGAAATCACCACTTATATTTTCGTTTCCATACCCAATTTCCTCAATATAGTTGGAAATTTTAGCGGCTCCAAGCTGTTCGTCCACAGATTCAAAATACCAATTCACGGAGGAATTCATTGCAGACTGTAAAGTCTGATCCGCATTCCATGCTTCAAATGGATAGGTTTCGCCATTCCATGCAATGAACGAATTTTCTGGTGTAATGATCTCTTCTTCCAATCCGAACAGGGCATCATATATCTTGTAGGTGGAGTTTGGAGCAACTCGTAAGGTGGCATGCTCCATGTCGTGTATGCTCCATGCATCATTTTCTAAATCGTATAAAACAAAGCTGCCTTCGTATTCTCCGAAGTATGTGGAGAGGTCTACATAGGAAACATTCTCAGAAGAGGAATCCCATTGGTAGTGGCTTCCGTCTGCTGCGTATGTGGAAATAAAAGGTGCGAATCCAAGGAGAAGAACAGCAGTCAACATGAATGCAGTCATACCTTTTATTCTTTTCATAAATGTCGGTTTCTCATAAGATGCGATATTGATAATTCTCCGCTTCATCTGCTCCATGTTTCCACCAAGACCGGCAGCAAACGGAAAAGGAGTAAGTGAAACCTTCTCTGCAAAGTTAATCAATGTATTGCCATAATCTTCGTAAGCATCCTCTTCAAGCATCTTTAAAACAGAGGTGTCACAGGCAACCTCTCTGTCATTACGCATTTCTTTCAGAGCGTACCAAACAAGAGGATTGAACCAATATACCACTCCAGCAAGGTTCATCAAGAAACTTCCAATAGCATCATGGTGCTTGTAATGCTGCAGTTCATGTAACAGCATATACCGCATATCGGATTCGTTATAATCAGAGATCAGATGAATCGGAAGATAAATACACGGTTTCAAAAGTCCAACAATAATCGGGGATTTCAAAAATGCGGTACTGTAGACAGGAATATCTCTGTGAATCCCCATCTCTTCTAAGCAGTGATGATACAGTCTGCGGACTTCCTTGTTCTGAAGGGGAAGTGCAGATTTCTCCAAGTTGCGTAAACGGAGAGAGGATTTGATTACCAAAATAATCATTGCAAGAATACCTACAATCCATATCCCTAATAATATGTATCCGGCAATGGATGGAGCTTCGCTATTTACAGAAAGGGTAAAGTCATTCATCCAATTTACATTTCCGGTTGGATCGGCCCCAATGGTTTCTCCCATAGCAGTTCCAGTATTGGAAGATGGAGAGCTTCTCAGGCTGCCGAGCCACGAGAAAATTTGAGGAAATCCGATTAAACGGAACGGTATAAAGGGAACTACCAACAACCCAAGCAGCAGGAACCACAGATTATACTGCATCCGGCTGGAAAGGTTGTTTTTGAATATCCGCTTGGCTATCAAAAGAATTCCGATGATACCGCTGATAAATACATTGCATATTAAAAAGCGTATCATAAAATCAGCCACGTTAATTTCCTCCTTTTTTTGACCTCTTGGAAAGAAGGGAACGTAGGGTGTCTATTTCTGTTTCAGACAGTCTGTCATTTTCTATATAGGCAGACAGCATGGAAGTGATATCCCCGTCATAGTATCGTTCCAGAAAAGAGTTGCTTTCCTGGCCGATGTATTCGCTTTCTTTCACGACTGGGGTATAAACAAACACTCGGCTCTGTTTTTCATAAGTCAGAACGCCTTTTGTTACGAGACGTTTGATTAAAGTCTGTATCGTCTTAGGACTCCAGCTTGTGGTCTGTAATAATTTATCTGTTATTTCATTGGTACTGATCGGCGCATGTTTCCATACGATTTTCATAACTTCAAATTCAGCTTCAGAAATCTGTGGTAAATCGCTCATTTCAAATCCCTCCTTAAATCTTACGGCTGTAATAAATATATTATAGACGTTATTTACGTGGTTGTCAATTTCAGAAAAAACATATTGACTTGAAATCTTACTTGTGTAATAATTGAAATATTACAAGGGTAAGATTTGGAGATGGCAACAAAAAGAAAAGAACCAGAATCACAACGGATTAGCTGGTTCCTTTACTCGTTTGAATTACCTCTTTTATGTATGAGTGCTAAGAGGTATTAATTGCTGGAAGAATCTCGGCTACCTCTTGCTCATCACATTCCTGTAGCATCAATAACAGTTTTTGTTTTTTCAACCCGTCCGTGGCAGTGGCAGGGTGGAAAATCTGGTCTGCAGGAATGCGTAAATAAGCGATGATCTGGCACAATACTTCGAACTTGGGATTCCCACGGTCGTTTTCAATATTCAGTATTGTACGTTCATCACAACCTATTTGTTCAGCTAATGCTGCTTGAGATAGATGGGCTTCTTCTCTGGCAGCCCGAACTACCTTCGCAAGATTTTTTACATAGTCATGCATTACAATTCACATCAGAGATAGTTTACACTACAGGTTGGATATTATGAATTACATCAAAGTACAGGTATGAGATGAAATAAATTACACTATAAAAGGAGAAATCACATGGACACAGGAAAGCAACGTAGAATGCGATGTTTGTTGAAGTTACTGAAATTTGCCCATGGATAAAAATGTACTGATAGGTGTATCGCAATTCACAGAACGATAGAATCGCGATACACCTATTTTATATTTCAAGAGAAAACAAAAAGGAGGCTCATGATGAAAGAGATGGAAGCAAAGACAGAAAACAGATATGAGTACAGAAAACCACAGGAAAAGAGGAAACAGATGATAGCACCGGATTTATTTGAATTCGCATATGTACCGGATTGGTACGGACATTTAGCGGAATTGGATAGGTTGGCTCTGCCGGAGTTTTGGAAATTACGAAAGCCGAGTCGGGAAACAAAAAATACAGACACACCCATTTTAGAACGGTACATACATACAATTTTTCGCAAGCAGGTTATTGATTTTAATTCAGAAAGTGATCCCAGAAAGGCAGACAGTATTTTTCATTTGGAGAATGAATGTGTCTGCTTCCATACAGGATTATACACACGACAGTACAAGGGGATTTATGGCTATTTTGAAAGAAACAATTTTTCGGATTCTTTAAGAGATTGGTATTTTAGGGGTTTTTGTGATGAGATGTCTCCGAAGTTAAGATACATCGAGCCATTACCACAAAAGCCTGTCTATCATATGGCGCAGAGTGGCATTAACTTTAATCCAGAGTGGCCTATAAGAGTAAACGTAAATCACATATTGGGGGATGAAGAGAACCTGGAGCGTATTCCAGCTAAAATTCGGAAAGCAAAGAATCTGCCGCTTTTGTTTGAAACTGCAGTAGAATCTGTATATCTCACAGGTGAAGAGAAAATGCGGAATTGAGGTTGGAAAGAATTATAATCAGGCAAAATCGGAAAATAGTAAACAGCCACAGTGTCCAAAAGAGAAAGAAAAAGCAATTGTGGAGGCATTGGAGCATTTTAAGATGATTCAGCAGAAATAAAAAGAGTTTGATAAATCGTTTTTGTCATTCACGACATTTTTTTGTCATTTCATGTTATCTTTCGGTTTTTCTGTCCGAAAACGTGTATACTGCTGTATAGCCAAACAGCGATTTTGAAAGATTTGACAGAAAAGGAGAAAAGAATGATGAAAAAATTTATGGCACTGATGATGAGTATGATGCTGGTGTTAGCCCTGACAGCTTGCGGAGACACGGAGGAGACTACAAGTGATGCAGCTCCCGTAGAAAGTGTAGCAGAAGATGTTGCAGAGTCCGTGGAAGAGGAAATTGCAAGCGAGGAAGAAGCAGATACTGTTTCCAGCTTATGGGATTTAGCCAATGCAGAGACTCCGGATTTAGCAGGAACTACATGGAGTCTTGTCGGCGGGTGCTTAGATGGCGTAGAGATGGAGCAGGAAGACCTGGATGCTACGCTGGAGATGTACGGTGGAAAACTGGAGCTGGCATTTGCTGAAGATGGAACAGCACAGATGGTACAGGGTGCCGGTGCATGGGATGGTACTTATGAGTATCTGGAAGATGGCGGTATCAGCATGAATATTGATGCAGACGGAACTGCTTTGGATTATACCGGAATCTTCTCCATGGTTGGAGACCAGCTTGTATTAATGCTTCTGAATGCAGGTGATGACGAAGGATTAAATGGTCTGTACTTCGTTCAGTAAGAGCATGCACGAAAGAAAACAATTCCAGACAGCGGATGCGGGATAATCCGTATACGCTGTTTGTGTATTAGAAAGACTAAATAAATCATAAAAGATGAAGGAGGAGTTCGTATGGGTTTGTTTTCCAACAACAAGAAAGTGTGTCCGTTGTGCGGAAATCCTACGCCCAGATTATTGGCGTTAAAGGTGGAAGATACCCCGCTATGTAAGGAGTGTGAACGCAAAATTGATTTACCCCAGGGGGCAATCAATGAGATGAATCTGGAGCAGGTGAAACAGTACATGGAAATTTATGACCAGAATGAGGAATTACGGGATAGTTTCCAGGGAGATTATCGCCTGAATTTTGGCTTTTTAAGCGCCACCTTAGTTCTGGATGTAGCTCAGAGACTTTTCCGGTTAAGGGATGATGAAAATGCATGGGTCATGGATGCTGACAATTTGAAATCCTTTCGTGTTCTGGAAGATAGCAGGGTTTTATTTGAGGGAACCCCCAGTGGTCTGAAATGGTATGAGAGTAATGTCTACGAGAAAGCCAATGCCATGTCCAGTGCGATTACACAGTTTGAAATGCGGCTGCGGGATTACGAATGGCAGGAAAGGATGGATCGGGATCAAGACGATAACGAGAAAATTCATCGTTTCCGCCCCACTTTTGATATGCCGGATCCCTTCAAGAACTTTTATGTAGAACTGACCTTGGATCATCCCTATTGGAAATCTTTCAGAGGGAAATTGGGGGCTCCGTCCTTTGACAGAAACTATCCAAGTGTGGATGGATATTTGAGTGAATATGACAGCAAAGTGGAAGAAATGCATGTGCTGGCACAGAACCTTATGCATATTATGAATCCTTCTGCACCAGAGATACGAGAGGAAATTGGGAAAACAAAAACAGTAGCAAGTCAGATTATTCCGCCGGTCAGTGGCGCAGATGAAATCCAGAAGTATAAAGCCTTACTTGATTCCGGTGCCATTACCGAGGAAGAATTTGCAGCGAAGAAAAAGCAGTTATTGGGGATTTAGCCGATGAAAAGAACAAAATGGTTAGCACTTTTACTTACCGGGGCAATGACCCTTTCCCTCACAGCCTGTGCGGATGAAGAGGTCGAGGATGTCAGCACTGATCTGACAACAGATGCAGGAACCGCAGCAGACAATACAACGGACAATGGAGATATTGCGCTGGAAGATGGTAGCTGGGCAGTTTACTGGTATCTCTGTGGCAGTGATCTGGAGTCCAATGGTGGATTTGCCACCAATGATCTCAGCGAACTGATGGAAGTAGAACTGCCGGAAAATGTGAATGTGGTCATAGAAACCGGAGGCTCTGCCGTCTGGCAGAATGACCTGATGGATGCAGACAAACTGCAGCGCTGGCTTTATAACAGCGAGGGACTGCAGCTAGTGGACGAACAGCCTTCTGCCAGCATGGGCGAGGCACAGACCCTGGCGGATTTCCTTTCCTTTGCAAAGGAGAATTATCCGGCAGAAAAAACAGCAGTGGTATTCTGGAATCACGGTGGTGGCTCCGTAACCGGAGCAGCCTTTGATGAAATCTACGGCTATGATTCCCTCACTCTGGATGAAATGTATCAGGCATTTTCCAGTGTCTGGAATCCTTCCATGGAGAAACAGCCTCTGGAACTGATTGGTTTTGATACCTGTCTGATGGCAACGGTGGATGTGGCATATACCTTCGCAGATCTGGCACACTATCTGGTAGCCTCTGAGGAAACAGAACCTGCCAATGGCTGGTATTATTCCCAGTGGGTAGGTACTCTGGCGCAGAATCCGTCCATGAATGGCGAGGAACTGGGCAAGGTGATCTGTGATGCTTATTACGCAGGATGTGAGGAAGTGGGCACCCAGGATAATACGACCCTTTCCCTTACCGACCTTACCAAAGTACAGACCTTGTTAGATGCCTATGATACCTTTGGTGCCGAGGCTCTGGCAGCAGCCTGTACCGATCCCGGATTTTTCTCCCAGTTTGGACGTGTAGCTGCCCAAAGTGAGAACTACGGTGGTAATACCAAAGAGCAGGGCTACACTAACATGGTGGATTTAGGACACATGGCTAGACAGAGTGTGGGCATGTTAGGATCAGCACAGGAGGTATTAGATGCACTGGATGACTGCGTGCTTTATCAGGTAGGCGGTCAGTATCGTACTGAGGCAACCGGACTTTCCTGCTATTATTCCTACAACGGTGATGTGGAGGATTTCAACAGCTATGCAGGTCTGGGAGCAGGCGTTGCTTTCAAATATTTTTATTCCTATGAACTGACAGGAGAACTGGACGATTCCGGTATGGCTTACATTGCGGATATGGATTTTGAGGAACTGCCGGAGGTCAAGAACCTGTTAAGCACCGACTGGGATGGTGCGCCTCTGGATTTGGACGAGGATGGTGTATCCTTCTTGACCCTGGGACCGGAAGCCAATGATATTCTGGCAGGCATCGGATTCTCTCTTTATTATGTGGATGAAGAAAGTGATATGATGTTGCTGCTGGGAACCGACAATGATATGAATGCGGACTGGGACAACGGTGTATTTTCCGATAATTTCCGTGGTGTTTGGGGAAGTATTGACGGAAACATTGTCTATATGGAACTCAGCTATGAGAGTGAGGATTATAATTTGTATGCCATTCCGGTGCTTTTAAACGGCGAGGAATATAATCTGCAGGTAGTATACGACTTTTCTACGGATGAATGGAATGTCCTGGGAGCAAGACAAGGAATTGACAACAGTGGTATGGCGGACAAAGAGCTGCGGCTTTTGCAGGAAGGGGACGAGATTACCACAATCTGGTACATGTCAACGGCCTCCGGTGATGACGAATTCGAGCCTTACACCGCCGCCACCGTTACCGTGACAGCAGATACCGCCTTTGGCGAAATGGAACTGCCGGATGGAAGTTATTCCATGGTTTATGAGATGCGTGACGCTATGGACAATTACGCGTACTCTGAACCGGTTACCTTCGACTGTGCCGATGGTGAAATCTATACGACCATCTATGTGGACTAATTGTTACTGGAACGAGCTACGAGAAATTAGTAACAGCTCATCTCATAAAACAAGATGCTTTCGCATAAGATAAAGGAAAAGAAATGCGGGAGTAGATGATATGAATGCCAGAAAATGGATCTTCCTAACGTTTGTGGGTTGTCTGCTTCTCTTGGCAGGACTTTATCATATACAGGCGTCTGCGGCAGAAAATGCCCGGACGCCTGTTATGCGTGAGGAAAAGAAAATTGCCTTGACGTTTGATGATGGTCCCCATCCGGTATACACGGAGCAGCTTTTGGATGGATTGAAAAAGCGGAATGTGAAGTCGACCTTTTTTATTCTGGGGGAGCAGGCGGAACTGTATCCGGACATTGTGAAACGGATGCGGAAGGAAGGACATCTTATCGTAAACCATACCTATTCCCATCTTCAGTATTCCTCATCCAGAGAGCTTGAGTTTGGGCAGGAACTGGTGAAGACCAATGAAATCTTAAAGGATATTACCGTACAGGATTGAGGGTTTTTCTACATCATTCGTCAAAGGTGTGCTGGACAATCCGATATATTGCGGTAAGCTTGCATTTGGAAGAAGAAAAAACGAAAAGATTCCGGGAACAAGGAATGAATACCATATTGTAAAACAAAAAGATTATATGCTGAATGATGGAATCCATGAGGCAATCATATCAGAAGAAATGTGGAATCAGGCACACAGAAAGCGTCAGGAGACAGGTGTTTTAAAAGAATACGGATTTAATCTGAATCAGTTAACGGGTGACACACTAGAAAGCAATACTGACGGCGCTATTCTGTACCAGTATCTTGAAAAAAATCTGCAACGTGCAAAAGTTGCCCCGGAAGTAAAAAAAACAGCGTGTGCTGAATCAATTTACACTGATAAAGGACAGACCGCAATTAAACACAAAGCGTCAAGATTTGGGTGATAAAACACCTCTGAAATATTTTGCAGAGTATATCAACAATAATATTTTTCAGGCGATTATATCAAATGGACGTGAAGATTATCTAGGACGTTTTTATGGCGAATTTGTTTCTTATTCAGGCGGTGATGGTCAGGCTTTGGGCGTTGTGCTTACACCTCGGCATATTACGGAATTATTTTGTGAATTAGTGGATTTGAAACCTACTGATGTTATATTCGACCCATGTTGCGGCACAGGTGGATTTTTGATTTCCGGAATGCATAAAATGTTGCGTGTTACAAAGAACGCTGCAGAACGCAAACACATTAAGCAAAGAGATTTTTCATTGTTTTAGCTCGAATTGTTCATATACAGAAATTTAATATGATTATAAATGTGAAGAGCTGAAATGGAGTTGGATGAACTGGATTTGACTTCAACGGAAAGTAAAGCAACTTATGCGAAGAATAAGGATTATGCCTTAAAAGAGCATGGGTTGAAGGTTTCTAATCTGTATATTTCACAGATAAAAAGGAAATGTGGAATAGAGGTGGGGGAGAACTATAATCTGCCTAAGTCGGAAGATAACAGACAGCTACAATGTCCGGTGGAGAAGGAAAAAGCGATTAAGGATGCGCTGGAGCATTTTGTGATGGATATACAAAATGCGTATCTAGCAGAGGACAATGTGAGAAATCTATAAAAGAAATTTTCCGGGTACAGAAAGCTTGGAAATATGTAAGCGGATTTTTTTGAATCGAAAATATTGCCTTTTCCGTAGCGAGGCTGTATCATCAAGAAAAGAATTATCGGAATTATCTTGAAAAGATGCAGAAGTGACTAAGGAAGGAGGGAAGCTTTGAATAAGGAATTTGAACGCTGCTGCACATTTCTTGCTGAGATGATAGAGAAGTACGGTCTGGATGTTTTACGTGATATAGCTGTAGAGCTTCAGTTTGCTCCGGAAACTTGGCGTGATGATGCAGAAGGAAAAAGACTTCGGTATGAGGCTTATGCGAAGAGATTTCTGGAGCGGTTTAAGGAAGCTGCATAAGGGTTACCGGCATCCTGCGAAATTTGTATCAAGTTTTCATCGAAAACTTGATATGTAGACCGAGACATTTGCGAAGCAAATATTGCATGGCGAGGGTTCGTTGATTGAGTGGGATGTATACATACGTTAGAGCGTTCAAAAAGAAAAAGATATAAAAAACGATTGAATTTTTGGAAAGTTGGGCATATTATAATAGCAAATATATTTCTTTGATAAGTTGGTGGAAGATGTATAGAACCTATTGACTTTTGAAGGAAGATTTGCTAAGCTCTCTATAGAGAAAGTTTACCACTGACCGATAGGTGGTATATAAATGGTCGGGTTGAAAGTTTACCGCTGACCAATATGCGGTATATAAATGGTTGGGTCGAAAGTATTGTCCTCCACCAGCTCTGGTGGAGGATTTTTTTACCAAAGGGTGGATGTACATGAAGAAAACAGGATTTTATATTATTAAAGATTCCTTTTTTGTGGACATGAATGAACCATATCTTAAAGGGAATAAAGAGGGTAATAGACCTCATTATTATTGCTTTGAGGATTCGGTTTCCGGTTTGTATTGGATGATTCCGTTATCAAGCAGAATAGATAAGTACAAAAAAATTGTTGAAAATAAGAAAAAAGCTGGAAAACCTTGTGATATTATACATATTGTGAAGTTGGATGATGATAGAGAAAGTGCTTTTTTGATCCAGGATATGTTTCCGATTACAGATGAATATATTGAACGGGAATATACGATTGCAGGAAATCATTTGATGTTAACCAGTGAGCATACTGTAAAGGAAATTGAGCAAAAGGCAAGAAAAGTGATGGGCATGTTAAAGAGAGGTGTTAAATTTACACCTACTCAAGCGGATGTTATGAAAATAATTGAGAATTTAACAGAGAAATAATGGCCGTAGAGAGGCAAGGGTAATGCCTTAATCCAAATATCTCATTAGCGGGTAGACAGTCAGAGTGATGGCTGTCTATTTTTTTGTTGAATTATAGTTGGAACAGCTGTATGATTTTGTTGGGACAATGGAGGGGCTTGTGAAAACAGTAGCAGTGATTGGAGGTTTGCATGGAAATTTCAAAAAGTGATTGGAAATTATTCAGAGCATGCATTGCTGACTGGCAGGAAAATTATATGGAACGTTTAGTGAAAGAATATATTGATATGTTGAATGGAAACGGAAATGCCTCGGATAAGTTCTGGGAGCTGGAAGAGCGAATAAAGAAGGATAAGAAACATCCCGGAGTTATGCTTGAATTAAGTAAAGGAAATATGATTTTCGATATTGTGGCACTGATTAATAGTGGTGTGATTACAACTGCTGATTTGGAAGGTTTTAGTGATGAATTAAGAGAAAGTATTGACTTTCTTGTACATAGGTAAACGGTGCGCATACACATATATGAATTGCGGGTGATATTTATGAATATAGAAGCATATGATGCAGAGTCTTTGAGGAAGCTTGTCAGACTTCTCGAATATGAAAATCGGATATTGAAAGAAAAACTGAAAAAAGAAAATATTCCATATGATGAAGTCAATCCATTTGAAGAAACTATAGATAACGTGGAAGAGTATGATCCTGATCAGGGAGAACGTATTGTTAATCCGCCATTTATAACAGAGGAGATGGCGACGCAATTCTTTTCTATGTTTTGGGGACGAGAGGATGTTTTTGCCAAGCGAGGTAAAAACGGAGGTTATTTTCCACAATGCGATAATCGTTGGAATGATAGGATATGTCCTAAACAACGAGGCGAGAAGATGTTTTGTGATGAGTGTGAAAATACAAAATGGACAAAACTGGATGTTAAGAAAATAATTGCCCATTTGTTGGGCTATAAAGAGAATGGTTCGGATGTAATCGGAGTATATCCATTATTGCCGAATGGAATGTGCAGATTTATCGTGTTTGATTTTGATAACCATGAAAGGGGCGCAGAGGCGACAGATTTTGCCAATACAGATAATGAATGGCATAAAGAAGTGGATGCCCTTAGAAAAATTTGTGGGATAAATGGTATTAAGCCATTGGTGGAGCGTTCTCGTTCCGGTAAAGGCGCTCATGTATGGATTTTCTTTAAGAAAGCCATACCGGCTTCTGTAGCCAGAAATTTTGGCTTTCTTTTATTAGACAAAGGCTCTGCATCAATTAATCTGAAGTCGTTTCATTATTATGACAGAATGTATCCTGCTCAGGATGTGGCAAGTAGTATTGGTAATTTGATTGCTTTGCCTTTGCAGGGACAGGCTCTTAAAAATGGTAACAGTGCCTTTGTGGATGGGAACTGGAATGCGTATCCAAATCAGTGGGATGTTTTGCTCAATAAAACAGAAAAGCTGGGCATAGAAGGTATTGAAAAATATATGGCAAAGTGGCAGGGAGAGTTAGCGGAAAGCCGAGGGATGCTTGCTGGTTCTGATATGAATAACAGACCGAAACCCTGGAAAAAGAAGTGTGAGTTTGTTAAGACAGATGTTGTAGGCAAACTTCATATTGTGTTAAGTAATGGTGTTTATATTGATACGTTAAATCTTATGCCAAGAATACAGAATCAGATTCGAAGTCTGGCAGCCTTTGACAATCCGGAATTTTATAAGAATAAGAGACTGGGATATTCAAATTATTACAATTTTAGTGCTGTATATTTGGGAAGGGATGTAGATGGATATATACAGATTCCAAGAGGACTGAAGGATCAAATTATAGAAGCATGCAAAAAGTCCGGAATTGCTGTTGATATATCTGACCAAAGGGAAAAAGGACGACCAATCAGAGTTTCATTTAATGGAGATTTACGGACACAGCAGGAGTTGGCGGCAGAGAAGTTATTGACTTATTCAGATGGTGTATTAAGTGCGGCAACGGCATTCGGTAAAACGGTTGTGTGCAGTTACCTGATTGCGGAGCGTAAGGTAAACACGCTTATTTTGTTACAAAGTAAGGATTTGCTTAACCAGTGGGTTGAAGAACTGAATAAATTCTTGGATATCAAAGAGGAGCCACCGGAATATGAGACGAAAACTGGAAGGAAGAAAAAGAGGGATAGTGTTATAGGGATTCTGCATGGCAGTAAAAATACTTTAACAGGTATTGTGGATGTTGCAATGGTGGGGTCTATGTACAGTAAAGGTAATTTTAATGATTTAATTAATTCATACGGAATGGTAATTATGGATGAATGTCACCATGCGGCATCTAATACATCCATGGAGTTATTGCAGAAAATTAATGCTAAATATGTATATGGAGTTTCTGCTACACCAAAACGTGGAGACAGCTTGGATAAGATTATTTATATGCTGCTTGGACCACTCCGGCACAGATTTACAGCCTTGGAAAGAGCACAGGAGCAGGGAATAGGACATTATTTTGTTCCGAGGTATACAAGAGTTGTGGATACTGCTGACAGCAAGGATGATATCAATAAAGCATACAGTCTGATTAGTGCCAGTAAAGTGCGTAATGAGATGATTGTAAATGATGTGAAAGCATGTATTGCGATGAAGCAGACTCCGGTCATTTTGACGAAGTTTAAGGAACATGCAAAACTTTTATATGACACTCTGAAAGAAGAAGCTGATCATGTATTCCTTTTATACGGAGATAATACGGATAAAGAAAATGCGGATACACGAGTTAGATTGAAGCAGGTTCCTAAAAATGAATCTCTCATTTTAGTTGCAACTGGACAGAAGATAGGAGAAGGGTTTGATTTTCCGAGACTTGATGTGTTGATGCTTGCTGCACCGGTATCATTTGAAGGGCGTCTGGAACAGTATGTAGGAAGATTAAATCGTGACTACGAAGGAAAAGAAGCTGTTTTTGTATATGATTATATTGACGCCCATGTGAGATTCTTTAATAAAATGTATAGTAAAAGATTGAAGACATACAAGAGAACCGGATTTTCTATATGGACGGGAGATGAACAGACTAAGCAGATAATTAATGCGATATATGATTCCGGTAATTATACGGAAAAATTCGAGCAGGATATTGTGGAGGCAGAGAAATCAATTGTAATTTCCAGTCCGGACATACGACAGAACAAGATTGACAGATTTTTAATATTGGTCAAAGACCGTCAGGAAAAAGGTGTAAATGTAACAGTCATCACAACAGATCCAGAAGAAGTGGTTTATGGCAGTGCAGATGTATGTTATGGCTTGATAAACGAGATGAAAAAAACAGGAATAAATGTAGTAATAAAGGCAGAAGTCGAAGAAAGATTTGCTGTTATAGATGATGAATTGGTATGGCATGGAGGTATGAATTTGCTTGGTAAGGTAGATATATGGGATAATTTGATGCGTATCAAAAATTATCAGGTGGCGGCAGAACTGTTAGAGATAGCGCTTGGTACTACAACAGAAGCTGAAGGAGACTGAGAACTATATGAAAAAACAACAGAGATGCTACATCTATACTCGTGTATCCACCTCCATGCAGGTAGATGGTTACAGTTTAGATGCACAAAAAGATAAATTGCATAAATACGCTGATTACCAGGATATGATTATCGCGGGCGAATACTCTGATGAAGGTAAATCTGGTAAAAGTGTGGAAGGAAGACCACAGTTCCAGCAGATGCTTCAGGACATTGAGTCGGGTAAAGATAATGTCGACTTTGTACTTGTGTTCAAGTTGTCTAGATTTGGTCGAAACGCAACGGATGTACTATCGTTCATTCAGAGAATGCAGGACTTTGGTGTTAATCTTATCTGTGTGGAAGATGGTATTGACAGTTCCAAGGATGCAGGAAAGTTGATGATTTCTGTCTTATCTGCGGTTGCAGAAATTGAGCGTGAGAATATTCTGGTGCAGACCATGGAAGGTCGAAAGCAAAAAGCAAGGGAGGGTAAGTGGAACGGTGGATTTGCGCCTTATGGTTATCAGCTTATCAATGGAGAGTTACATATAGCAGAGGATGAAGCTGAGGTAATACGTATTATTTACGATAAGTATGCCAACACAACCATGGGCATTGCAGCTATTGCCACATTCTTAAACAACAGCGGATACAAGAAAAAGCTTCGCCAGAACAATACAATAGAAGGCTTTTCTACATCCTTTGTAAAAGGTGTGCTAGATAATCCTGTATACTGTGGAAAATTGGCATTTGGCAGAAGAAAGAATGAGAAGATCCCAGGTACAAGAAACGAGTACCATGTGGTAAAACAGGATAATTACATGATAAATGATGGTATTCACGAGGCAATTGTTTTAGAAGAATTGTGGAATCAGGTACACAAAAAGAGACAGGAAACAGGTGTTGCAAATATCAAAACCCATAGTCTGGATCACGAGCATATTTTATCCGGTATTATCAAATGTCCTATATGTGGAAGCGGTATGTATGGCAATGTTAATCATAAGAAGCATCCTGATGGCGGATATTATAGAGATTATTTTTATTACGCCTGCAAGCACAGAACATTTGTAAATGGTCATAAGTGTACCTATCGCAAGCAGTGGAATGAGGACAAAATTAATGCAGCGGTGGAAGAAGTTATCCGTAAGCTGGTAAACAATCCTAAGTTTAAAACAGAGATTCAGAAGCACATCGGTAACAGCATTGATACGGAAGAATTGGACAGAGAGCATACAGGTTTGCAGGAGCGATTAAAGCAGGTAACCGGAGCCAAGAATAAATTGGCGAATCAGATGGATAATTTATCCGTGTCTGACAAGTATTATGACAAGAAGTATGAGGATATGCAGGTGCGTCTGGACAAGCTTTATGATGAGATAGAGGAAATTGAAACTTCCATTGAAGCGGTGGAAACAAGGCTGTATAATATTAAGCAGGAGAAAATATCCGGCGATAATGTGTATCAGTTCTTACTATTCTTTGATAAGCTGTACGATAGATTTACGGATATGGAGAAAAAGACATTTATGAAGAGCTTCCTTGCGGATGTGAATATTTACGAGGAAGAGCAGGCGGACGGAAGAATCCTTCGTAGTCTTAAGTTTCGATTCCCTGTATTTTTCAATGGGAAAGAGATATACGAGTTGGATTGGGACAACGAAAGTACCGTTGAGACTGTTGTTTTACTTTCCAAGGGCGCTGAGCAAAGATCCGGTGGATCTTTGCTCAGCGCGGACCGAAGTGGAACGGAGAATGGTCGACATCAGAAAAGTGAAGGTTGACTTCTCGTTGAAGGATATGGATTTATCAGAGTTCAAGGGAAAAGCAACTTACGAGCAGATAAAAGCTTATGTGTTGGAACAGACAGGGCTTAAGGTTTCTTCACTGTATATTGCACAGATTAAGAAGAAATGCGGACTGGACGTGGGAGAGAATTTTAATTTGCCTAAATCTGAGAATGCAAGACAGCCACAGTGTACACCGGAGAAGGAAGAAGCGATTATGCAGGCGTTTAGGCATTTTGGAATCATATAGGTTGTGGATAAACAGCATCATGTGTTAAAAATATAGTGAAGTATGGGGAAAAAGGACATTCCAGAACTGTAGATTTTACAGGTCAGGGGATGTCCTTTTTACTGACATGGAAGTGTTCAAGGGACAAGGTAATGATACTGAAGTATTAAGTATTGATAGGAATGATATCTATCTTATCTATTGTTACTTGTTCTGATTTCTCCATTCCCGTGGGGAGATACCATAAATATTTTTAAATGCACGGGAAAAATGAAGCTGATTTTCGTATCCGACAGCAGAGCCGACATCTGCAATGGATAAGGAAGTCAGCTTTAATAATTCCGTAGCCTTTACCATGCGGTAGTTCATAAGAAATTCCTGCGGGGAGCGGCCGATCGAGTTGCGGAAGATTTTTCCGAAATAACTCCGGTTGATGCCGCATACCGCAGCGATATCTTCAATCGAAATATTATTCTGAAAATTCTGTTCCATATAATTGATCGCTTCTTTTATATAATAATCACTCATGCGTCCGCTGGAGACCAGCTTTGTCGATTTTGCCGACTGTAGCAGATAATCCAAAAACAGATACAGATGCCCAATCAGATGGAAGGAGGATTCCTGCGGATGATTGACGATATAAAGCATTTCATCGGCAAGTTTTTCCCGTAATTCTTTGGAGTGTGAATGATAAATGGGCGTGTCTTTGCACAAATCTGTGACACTTAAAGCTTCTTTTATACGCAAGCCATCAAATTCAATCCACATATATTCCCAGGGAAGCTGTTCATCGGCAATGTAAGTGTTGATCTGACCGGGAAAAATCATAAACCCCTGTCCGCTTTTTACAGAATAGGTCCGTGTTTCTCCTTTGGAATTGTCTGCCATGAGTGTTCCGGTTCCGGAAAGAATGTAGTGAAACAGGTAGTGGTTGCGTGTTGCAGGCCCGAATGAATGACCGGGATCACACTGTTCATATCCAAACTGATACATACACAGATCAATAAAATTTTCATTCGGAAAAATATTAAATAATATATTGCTCATAAAATACTCCTTATATACCAAAATGCTATATCAATGTCTATTATAACATAAAATATCGCATTTTGATATAAAATTAAAAAAATGATGATATTTTAGTACTCATAAAGGTATGTTATAATCAAAATATCAAAAGAGTAAGCGGATATATTGAAAAAAAGGAGAGAAGAATATGGCAAAAAGAAGTATTTTCTGTAGTGTTGCGGCTGTGCTCGCACTTGGCATGTGCATGACGGGGCTGGCCGGATGCGGAAGTGAAAAAAGGGCAGACGGGAAAATCGAAATCGAAGTGGTTTCCTACAAACCGGAAGCAGTTAAGGCATTTGAAAAAATTGAAAAGCGGTTCAATGAAACACATGATGACATCCATCTGACGATTTCATCTCCAAACGAAGCAATGACCATTTTAAAGACACGTTTTATCCGGGAGGATTATCCGGATATCATCGCAATCGGAGGAGACATCAACTATTCCAACTTTTTAGATGCAGATCTGTTTGATGATATTTCCGATCTGGATGAAGTCCAGACCGTAAAACAGGCATATCTGGATATGGATAAGGAACTGGAGTTTATTCCAAAGGATGGCACGTATGCACTTCCATATGTGGCAAACGCGGCAGGAATTTTATATAACAAAGATCTGTTTGAGGAAAATGCCTGGAAAGTTCCGACCACCTGGCAGGAATTTACCACACTGTGTGATGAAATAAAACAGAGCGGAACACTTCCGCTGTATCTGGGCTTTAAAGATACCTGGACCTGTCTGGCTCCGTGGAATGCGCTGGCAGTCGGACTTACCGATTCGGATACCTGCAATCAGGTAAATATGGGAAATACCACATTTTCCGATACGTATGGACCGGTAGCAGAAAAGATGCGTGCGCTTTTGGATTACGCCGAAAAAAATCCGTATGCATATGGTTATAACGATGCCTGTACAGCATTTGCCCGCGGGGAATCTGCCATGTATCCGATCGGAAGCTATGCGATCCCGCAGATCAAATCGGTCAACCCGGACATGAATATCGGCTCTTTTACATTTCCTGCAAATGATAACGAATCAGACAATGTATTAAATTCAGGAATTGATCTGCAGTTTTCCGTAATGAAAGCATGCAAAAATAAAGAGGCTGCATATGAAGTTTTAAAATATCTGTATGACGATGAGACCATTCAGATTTATCTGGATGCTCAGGGCGGAATTGCCTGCAAAGACGGGGATTTTGCAATTCCGGAAACACTCGAGGATATGCGTTCTTATATTGAAAACAACCGTATGGCAGATTTCCAAGATCACCATTATCCGAGTGAGATGAGCGTGGATGCCATGGTGCAGACGTTCCTGCTGGATACAAGCGACAATGCACAGGAAAAGTTTTTGAAAAAATTTGATTCCGACTGGAAGCGCTATAACCGGGATCTGATTCGGAAAGTACAGGATTATCAGAAAGAACAGGGGGATGCACAATGAAAAAGAAAATGTCAAACAGGGACAAAACATTCTGGGCGGTTATCATACCGGTTGTAATCTTATTTTTTGCATTCAATACACTTCCAATGATCAAAGGTGTGATTTACAGTTTTACCAATTATAAAGGATACGGAACTTACGATTATGTCGGGTTACGGAACTATGCAGACCTGTTTACGGATTCCCGCGTGGGAAAAGGCTATTTGTTTACGTTTAAATATGCACTGGCAGGAACGATACTGGTAAATGTGCTAAGTCTGATCATGGCAGTTGGATTAAACAGTGCAATCCGTTTTAAAAGTGCACTGCGCGGTATTTATTTTGTACCGAATATTTTAGGAGGACTTGTCATCGGCTATATTTTCAGTTTTATTTTTACTTACATTCTTCCAACTGTGGGAAATGTGTTCCATATTGGATTTTTACAGAACAGTATTCTTGCAAGTGAAAAATACGCATGGATTGGTGTGCTGATTGTTGGTGTATGGCAGGCAGTTGCCATGAATACCATCATCTATATTTCCGGTCTCCAGACTGTACCGGAGGAAGTCTGCGAGGCGAGCATGCTTGACGGAGCCAGTAAATGGAAGCAGTTCTGGAAAGTAACATTTCCACTGGTGATGCCGTTTGTGACGATCAATCTGGTACTGAGCACAAAGAATTTCCTCATGGTATTCGACCAGATCATGTCATTGACCAAGGGAGGTCCGGCACAGAGCACCGAATCCATCTCTTACCTGATTTATAAAAATGGTATGGATGGCGGACAGTTTGGATTCCAGAGTGCAAATGCAGTCATTTTCTTTATTGTGATCGTGGCGATTTCACTTTTCCAGATGACAGTCATGAATAAGAAGGAGGAGCAGTTATGATGAAAGAAAAACAGAAAACAAACTGGGTACTTACGATTGTTCTGATTTTGGGGACGGTTACGGTATTTTTCCCGCTGTATATGGCATTGATCATTGCGTTTAAGAAACCGAGTGAGATGACAAACGATGTGGCGAGTGCACTTTCTTTCCCGAAACAGTGGAGTTTTGAAAATTTCCGTCAGGCAATGGAAGTGACCGATTTCTGGCACTCTCTTGGAAACAGTTTACTGATCACACTGGTAACGATCGTACTGGCAATCCTGATCCACTCAATTGCAGGCTACGTGATCGGACGCGGCATGGCAAGAAGAAAAAGTTTCCGATTTATCTATCTGTATATTGTCAGCGGAATGTTTGTTCCGTTTTCCATCTTAATGATGCCTCTGGTAAAGCAGACGGCGCATATGGGACTTGGAAACCGCGCGGGTGTCATTCTGTTGTATCTGGTATTTTATATGCCAATGAACGTCCTTCTTTACAGTGGGTACTTAAAAAATATTCCGATAGCGCTGGAAGAGGCGGCAGATATTGACGGGGCAAGCACCTGGACGACTTACTGGAAAGTGGTATTCCCGATGATGAAACCGATGCATGCGACGGTTGCGATCCTGACAGCCCTTGGAACATGGAACGATGTTATGACACCACTCGTGATCATGTCTGGAACCGGACAGAATACGCTGCCGCTTGCACAGCTTAACTTCCAGACACAGTTTGGAACCAATTACAATCTGGCGTTTGCCTCCTATATTCTGGCACTGATTCCAATCCTTATTTTCTATGTGATCTGTCAGAAACAGATTTTAAACGGTGTGGCAAATGGTGCAGTCAAAGGTTAAAAATAAAACGAGGTGACTTCTATGGCAATTATATACAATCCAAATAAAAAAATATTTACCCTGCATACGGCGCATACAACTTATCAGATGCAGGTTGATCCACTGGGATATCTGTTGCATTTGTACTACGGAGAAAAAACAAACAGTTCCATGGACTATGTCCTAACCTATGCAGACCGCGGATTTTCCGGAAATCCTTATGCAGCCGGTATGGACCGCACCTATTCGCTGGATGCGCTGCCACAGGAATATCCGTCCCTTGGCACCGGAGATTACCGCAATATTGCACTGAATATCAAAAATGAAAAAGGGGTGGAAAGTGCAGATCTGCTTTTTAAAAGCTATGAAATCCGAAACGGTAAATACCGGTTGCAGGGACTTCCGGCTGTCTGGGCAGACGAAAAGGAAGCGCAGACACTGGAAATTGTCCTTGCAGATGAAAACGCACAGGTTGAAGTACATCTGCTGTATGGCGTTCTGGAAGAAAACGATGTCATTACAAGAAGTATCCGGATTAAAAATACAGGAACCGGGCAGATTACGATCGAAAAGGCAGCGGCAGCCTGTCTGGATTTTGTACAGGGAGAGTTTGATGTCCTGCGGTTTTATGGAAAACATGCCATGGAGCGCAATCTGGAGCGTACGCCGCTGGGACATGGAACCATTGCGTTTGGCAGCCGCAGGGGAACATCCAGCCATCAGTATAATCCTGCCGTGATTCTGGCAGAAAAAGGGGCAACGGAGACCGCAGGCAGCTGCTATGGAATGCTGTTTGTATACAGCGGCAATTTCTCCTGTGAGGCGGAAAAAGACCAGTTCAACCAGACGCGCCTGCTTCTCGGATTAAATGAAGAACTGTTTTCCTATCCGCTTGCGTCGGGAGAAACCTTTACGGTGCCGGAAGTTATTTTATCCTATTCGGCATATGGATTGTCTGCGCTTTCACAGCAGTATCATAACTGCATCCGAAATCATGTGTGCCGCAGCAAATATGTCCATATGCAGCGTCCGGTGCTGATCAACAGCTGGGAGGCAGCCTATTTCGATTTTACGGGAGATACGATTGTGAATCTGGCAAAAGAAGCAGCTTCCCTTGGAATTGATATGGTAGTGATGGATGACGGCTGGTTCGGAAAAAGAAATGACGACAATTCTTCTCTGGGTGACTGGCAGGTCAATGAAACGAAACTGGGAGGCAGTCTGGCAGAGCTTATTACCCGTGTGCATGAGCAGGGTGTGAAATTTGGCATCTGGATTGAGCCGGAGATGGTCAATGAAGACAGTGATCTGTACCGGGCGCATCCGGATTGGGCAATCCGAATTCCCGGGAAAAAGCCGGTGCGATCGAGAAACCAGCTACTGCTTGATTTTTCCAGAAAAGAAGTGCGTGACTGTGTCTTTGACCAGATCTGTGCCGTGCTCGATCAGGGAAAAATTGATTATGTCAAGTGGGATATGAACCGCAGCATGGCAGATGTCTATGCCGGAAATCTTTCATATGATTACGTGCTTGGTGTCTATGATTTTATGGAGCGTTTGTGCAGCCGGTATCCGGATCTTCTGCTTGAGGGATGCAGCGGTGGCGGCGGCAGATTTGACGCAGGAATGCTTTATTATTCCCCGCAGATCTGGTGCAGTGACAATACCGATGCGATCAACCGCACAAGAATCCAGTACGGAACTTCGTTTTTCTATCCGGTTTCCGCGATGGGGGCGCATGTTTCGGCGGTGCCAAATCACCAGACCGGACGGGTGACAAGTTTCCATACCCGTGGGGTGACGGCGATGGCGGGAACTTTCGGTTACGAATTAAACCCGGCGCTTTTATCGGATGAGGAAAAACAGCAGATCCGGGAGCAGATCAAAACGTACAAGAAGTATGAAACGCTCATTAACGAGGGAACGTACTGGCGGCTGTCGGATCCGTTTACGGATGAAATTGCGGCATGGATGACGGTATCAGAGGAACAGGATCATGCATTAGTCAGCGCAGTGCGTCTTAGGGCAGAGGCAAATCAGGCAGCCGTTTATGTCCGCCTGCGTGGGTTAAAACCGGATGCCGTGTATCTGGAAGAACAGAGCGGCAGACAGTATACCGGTGCGGCACTGATGCATGCGGGAATTCCGCTTCCGCCGTTTACCAGAGAATATGAGGCGTATCAGTTTGCCTTTACCGAACTGAAAGAAGCGGGAAGATTATATGAAAAAGTGCAGAAATGGTGTGCCAGGAATGCCAAAAACCGAGTGGTCATCAGCCTTTACGGTGGTTCCGGTTCTGGAAAAACAACACTTGCAACGGCATTGCAGCAGTACTTTTTAAATGACGGAACCGGATGTTATCTGCTCTCGGGCGATGATTATCCACACCGGATTCCAAAACGCAACGACGAAGAACGGCTGCGTGTGTATAAAGAAGCCGGGGAAGACGGACTGCGTGGATATCTTGGAACAAAGAAAGAGATTGATTTCGCCCGGATCAATGAAGTGCTTGCGGCCTTTCATGAGGGAAAAGATACGATCACATTGCGGCATTTGGGACGGGAAGATGGTGAGATTTCATCAGAAGAAACCGATTTTTCAGGAATATCTGTATTGCTTCTGGAGTGGACGCACGGAGGCAGTGACGATTTACATGGTGTGGATCTATCCGTCTTTCTGGAAAGTTCCCCGGAGGAGACAAAGGAGCGGCGCATCCGCAGAAACCGCGACGAGAATGCCGCAAGCCCGTTTATCTGCCGTGTGGTGGAACTGGAACAGGAAAAACTTGAAGTGCAGCGCAAAAATGCAGGATTGATCGTGGGAAAGGACGGAAGAGTTTATGAACCATAAACCGATGCTCAATGCATATCCCGACAGCCTTGGAGGAAATCTGGGAGATGTTGTAACATTGCTAAAAACTGATACAATGCAGGATGTATTTTCTTCTTTTTACATTCTGCCGAGCCTGTATCATTCCGATCTTGACCGGGGATTTTCGGTGATCGACTATGACCTGAATGAGCAGTTTGCCAACCGGGAAGACCTTGACCAGTTAAAGAATATGGGGATTGACCTGAAACTGGATTTTATTTTAAACCATGCTTCCGCACAGTCCCCACAGTTTCAGGATCTTGTGGAAAAAGGGGAGGCTTCTGCGTACCGCGATTTTTTCATCGACTGGAACCGCTTCTGGGAAGGGCATGGAACCATGACGGAGGAAGGCTATATCCAGCCGGAGGAAAGCTGTCTGAAGCAGATGTTTTTCCGCAAACCTGGGCTGCCGATCCTGATGGTGGAATTTCCGGATGGGAAAAAGGTGCCGTACTGGAATACCTTTTATCAGGAAGTGCATGGCAGACGGTACCTCGGACAGATGGATGTAAACATCCAGTCGCCAAAGGTGTGGGAGTTTTATTGTGAAACACTGGAGAAAATAGCTTCTTACGGAGCGGCGATCGTGCGGCTGGATGCCTTTGCCTATGCGCCGAAAGCACCGGGAAAGAAAAACTTCCTCAATGATCCGGAGACATGGGAACTTTTACAGAAGATTCATGCGCTGGCAGAACCTTTGGGACTTACGCTTTTGCCGGAGATCCACGCAGCGTATGATGAAAAAATATATGAGACACTTGCGGAAAAAGGCTATGCAACCTATGACTTTTTCCTGCCGGGACTGGTCATTGATGCGATTGAGAACCGGCGGGGAACGTACCTTGCGGCATGGGCGAAGGAGATTGTGGAAAAGAAGATCTCCACGGTCAACATGCTCGGCTGTCACGACGGCATTCCGCTTCTGGATTTAAAGGGACTGCTTCCAAAAGAGGATATCCAGTCGTTAATTGACCGGATTGTATCCCGCGGAGGCATGGTCAAAAATTTACATGGACAAAAGAATCTGTATTATCAGGTAAATGCCACGTACTACAGTGCATTGGGAGAGTCGGATGAAAAAATGCTTCTGGCGCGGGCAATCCAGATGTTTATGCCGGGCAAACCGCAGATCTGGTATCTGGATCTGTTTGCCGGAAAAAATGACCATGAAGCGGTGCAGCGCGCGGGAGAATCCGGACATAAGGAAATCAACCGGACAAATCTTTCCACTGATCAGATCACGGAAGGGTTGAAAAAAGATGTGGTTCAAAAACAGCTTGCGTTAATCCGCATGCGAAATACCCATAAGGCATTTTCGGAAGGTGCAGAGGTAGCAATCTCAGGATGGGAGAGTTCCCTGGAAATCCGCTGGGAATATAATAGTGCATTTGCAACATTATATGTAAATTTTGAATCAGGAACATATACAATAGTAGAAAGCAGATAGTTAAGTTGGGCTGTCGATTGTACATGAAACCTAAACTTTATAATGGAAATAATCATAGATGAAACAAGCCACATAGGGATAATGCTCGGTGGCTTGTTTTGAAAATGGATAATTTAAATCTTATAACTTCGGATTTCGTCTTCTCAGTTTCCTATGTTCCTTTGCCGGCTTGGAACGTGAAAATATTTCTTTTAAGGTCTGTTTCTCTTCGACAGAAAGCTGGGTGATTTTCATTTCCAAATTTTTGCAGAACAAAAGGAGGAGACCGTTAATATAAGCATCATTAGAGGCTTCGGGAGTATCCTCTGTAGCAAACTGAGTTGGAGAAGTAAAACCATCAATGATATTTTTGATCATGCTTTGATAGTCAATATCACTGGCAGTGTTGCTGTCTTTCATATGGGCATTTCTCAGGTCAGAGACGATTGGCTTTAAATCTTCCAACAGGATGTTTATGTAATACTGTTCTGTCTCAATGTGGGAAGTATCAAATATTTTTGTAAATGCATCGGTGGAAGCGGCACCGAGTTCGTTCAGTTTATATCTCATCACATCAAGAAAAGCGTTTGCTATCTGAATGCCTTTATCATTAAATCCATCAATATAGATTTCCAGGTCGGTCATGAATTTGTGGAAGCTTTCATGAGAGAGTAATTCTGATAATAACCGTGGATTATATTTTTCATCAGTCAGTATTTGGACTGCATCATCATTGAGATGCAGATCGGATACTGACTTATTTGTATGTTCACGTAGTTCGGTTCGGCAAAGAAGATAATCGGTGCTTACTTGATAAAAGTCTGCAAGCGTCAGTAGATTGCCAAGTGACATATCTACATTTTCATCTTTCTCATAGTTGCCAAGTGTGGAACTTGGGATGCCGGTAGCATCAGACAATTCCTGCAATGACATTCTTTTTTCTGCGACTCTCAAATCTTACAGCCGTTTCGGTATGGTAAGCCTTGTGTGCATAGTACATTCCTCGTTTCACAGATATAGATAGACTACCATGATATTGGTGCAGAATAAAGTGAATTCGAATTCATGTCTTATCCAGAATAATGGAAAAAATCATAAAGAGGATATTTTTCCAGCATCTTGGATATACCGGATTCGTATAAAAATTTTGAGAAAATAGTTTCATACAATGAATCGGAAAGGAGTACAAAAATTATGGAATATATGTGTATGACTTGTTGAAAGCAGATAACGATAATTGGCTGCCAAAGCAAT
>OAUU01000498.1_pt1 | contig 28088 bp, 22 predicted proteins | sample 1501381 | NCBI WGS metagenome assembly OAUU01 (sample SAMEA2580057, study PRJEB22360) | human gut metagenome | reverse complement strand
TCTAAAGAATCGGGGCGAGAAATTTTTTAGGTAGAAAAATCACTGGAAGTTAACATTTTATTGAAATGTTTAAAAAAGTAAACGAACTCACGCCAAAACAATACAGGGACCAATGCAACGAGCACAAAAAAGTGCATCACTCCAATGACTGATTTTTTTCTTCTGACGTGCAGGCATGTGGTTCTTCTAATACTGCACCGACGTTTCTCCGTATCCTAGAGCGTGTCTGAAAAAGGCTTTTACGCTAGACGTTGATATGCCTAACGTCAAAACAGCTCAAGTGCATTTCTGCACCTGAGCTGTTTTTCTGCTTTTTCAACTATAATTGCATCATGCAAGCGGCCTTACGCTTCCTTCCGTAATTCCATTCTCATTAAACGCATCGACTCTCACATACACCGTTTCGCCTTCTACCAGCGCTCCAATATTCTGCTCCGGCGTAAAGGTCATGCAGCTGTGATACAGCTTGTCCGGTGCAAAACCCCAGAGGACGTTGTATCCGACAGCGTCTGTCTGTGGCTCGATGGTGATACGCATATCCATAGTTCCGATCCGCTCTGCCTGATACTGCGGTGCAGACGGTTTTTCACCGTTACCGAATCCGAAGACGCGAAGACCGGAGATGCATGGATTCTGATTGTACGGCACTTCAAAAACGGTGAGTTTCAGATAACGGATCTGTACACCCTCTTCTTTTACGACGAAATCATGCGGCAAATTGGTTTCTGCGTCTGATTTATCTGCCAGAACAAAATAGTTTGTTCCATCGGCGGATGCCTCAAGCAGCCATCTGGTCTTATGCTGGCTCGGGTCGATATATCGTTCCCCCTGACGCTCGCCCGGCAGAGGTGCATCGATTTTGTCATCTGCAAAATTGATCTGTACGGCGCGGACATCTTTTACCTCACCAAGATCCATCGAAATCCACTCACCCGGCTGATTTCCGGCTGCGCGCCACCATGTCTGGATATTTTCATCTGTCGCAAACGACGGTTCTCTGCCTTCTTCCGAGGACGATGCCGTCATTGCTTTCTGATAGCTTAAGAGATACCACTCCGGTTCTGCCCACGGGTCTTCTTTTGCCTGCTCCACCGCCATCGGCCAGTCGCCGAACTGCTGATTGCAGAACAGGACACCATCTTTGTCGAAGCCTGCCCGCCAGATGCCGACGCGACGCTCCATATCGTGGTTTTTGCTGATCTGCATTGTCGCGGTATGCCACCAGTTTCCATAGCGGTCTTCCATCGTCGAACCGTGGCCTGCACCGCGCAGGAATCCGCCCGGTTTATAGGAATATGGATTGTTCTTTGCCAGACGGAACGGGCCAAGCGGGGAATCACTCTCGTAAACACCGTCACCGTAAACGTTGTATTCCGTTCCCGGGCCGGCATACTGGAGGTAATAGGTTCCATCATGCTTCGTCATCCATGCGCCCTCGATGAACGGTCTCTGACTGAACATAATTTTGGCAAACCCGATCTGCTCCTCCGTCAGATGATCCGCATCTTTTCCCTGTGCTTTCAGAAATTCTTTGAATTTTTCAACAGCTTCTTCTTCACTCAGCGGCATTTTGGAATGATTTTCTCCGACGCGCTCGTATCCGATTTTTTCCGGCTGACCGTAGATCAGTTCTTTTCTCTCGGTCTTTGGAATCATTGTCTCCGGGTCAAGCTCCACACCCCAGATCGGAGTCACGTTATTGCATCCCCAGTAAAAATAGAGCTTTCCGTCATCATCAAGAAACAGGTTCGGATCCCAGAAATCGAAGGTTCCCGGAATGCGCTCAAACGGACCGTTTAAGATATCTTTCGTACGGTAAAAATCGCAGATCGTGCCACGACGGGATGCGCTGAAATACACGTAATCGCCGACCACGCGCACATCCGGCGCATAGTCATACAGAGGCAGGCTGTCCGGCAGACGGTGGCTCTCCCAGTGAACCATATCCTCCGAAACCCAGACGCTCAACGTCATGGATGCAAAAATATAATATTTTCCCTGAAATAAAATCATCGACGGATCGGCGGCCTCGCGGGAAATCTTGTCCTCGCCGCTTCTCATATCCTGAATAAACTGGTAACGGTAATCCATATTTAACGGATTGCAGAAATACTGTTTTTTCATCAAAATTCCTCTTTCCGGACGGTACGTAAAAACCCCTGTTCGTACATCCTTTTTTCTTATGATAGAAAAAGTTTAGCATATCCCGCAAAGAAAGGAAATGTTCTGATTTGACTTTTTTGTTGCACTTTTTGGACTGTTTTTCGCCCCAAGTATTGGACAAATTCCTGTGTTGGATTTACAATGATAGTATCTTCGGTTTTTCATGCACATACAGCAGATGTTTTTATGGAATACACGAAGTTTGGAAATTCCGACTTCAATGTGTCGAAAATCTTTGATGAAAAATAACTGCTCCGTATCTTTGCCGCTATGAGTCAGGCGGATATTACGGATGCTTCGCGAGAGAAACACAGACACGGAAGAAAGTATGCATGCACCCATGCACAGAACATACTGGTATATGCTACCGGAAAGGAAACAAAAAACTCTTATGCAAATGGAAAAATACACAAGAACAGAAACACCGAACGGCGTGTTCGGAATTTACATGGATACAGACATCATTCATGTACGAATTTTGACAGGCGGAAAAAGCCAGCCGGTTCTCAGTATGCCGGCATATTTTAACCTGGACGATCTGGATGACGTTCTGACAGGAAGACGTGCGGTTGTTCAGGCAAACATGAATCCAAAAAAAGCTCTGCATTCCGTGCTTGCCCTTTCTGTACCGGAGATTATAACGCAGAAAAATGTACGGATCGCCATGGAAAAAGCAGGCTTTCATGTAATAAGGGTTATGACTGCGACAGATGCTTGTGCCCTTTCAAAAGCACAAGATATGAAACATGACCAGCAATTTGGGGTTCGTGTGATTTCAAATTGTAAAAAGCAAAATCTGCTGGCAGAATTTTCATCATGGACAGATCAAACTAATATGCTGGAAGGATTGGAATATACCATCGGAGAGAACACTCCAGAAATGATTCCAAATATGACGTACTATTATCTAAGTGATACGAAATCGAGAGAAACACTGGGTCAGGAAACAATCGGATACGAGGATCTTTCCGTCGTGGCCGCGGATGGAGCTGCCGCCCAGGGAGCCAGACTTACCAATCCTGCAGCGAACCCTATTACTATACTTGTGCTTTTCCCATGGACCGCCGGAATTGAAATTACAACCATCCAATGGGGAAAGGAATGCATTCCATTAACCTGGCTTAACGAAGAACGACACATGATTCCCATGCGAACAGATGGTTTCGACATTTTGCTGGATTCCGGAATCAAAGGAAAACGTCTGAACCTGTATCTGAAATCAAAGGATTCTAAAAGGAAAGTCAGAACCTGGAAAATGGAGGAGATCTGTCCTGAATTTCCAAAGGATGCAAGCCGGCTGAAAGCATGGATCGAAGTTGGAATGGAATGCGGCGATTTTACTCTGATACTGCAATCAGGAGAGAGGCTTGCAAAGATAGATTTGAGTCAATTCACAGAAGAAAAACCGGAACCTTTCCCGATAAACACCGTTTTCGTGCCGAAACAGCTTCTCGCAAATGTACTTCAGGCCGGAAAAGAGTTTTGCCTGGGTGCAAAAAATCTGAACCCCACAACGAAGGATTCTGCAATTGGAAAGGGAATCCAGATGATCGCCAGACAGACACAAGAAGTATTTGCAGACTGTCATGAGGGAGATACAAATATCCGGGTCAGCACATGGATTGAAAAGCTACTGGCTGTAAAAGACAATCTTGAATATGGAATTGTCAGTTCGGAAAGAACGACAAATCGCTGGGCCTATATGGATGAAAAGCTTCTTATGATGGATTTCCGTACAGCTTTGGCACAGAATTTATACCAGCTGAATGTCTTGCCGATTGAAGCAAATGGTGCAATATTTGATCCTCATATCCATGATGCAGTACACATCGAAGAGACAGACCGGGTGGAAGAAGACAGAGTTGTCGAGGAAATACAGAAAGGCTACTTCTTCGGAGAAAAACTGTATCGACCGACAAAGGTTATTGTTTCTAAAAATTCCTGTCAAAAGTAATGCTCTGAATACACTTCAAAAGCACCGGCCAAATGGTCGGTGCTTAAATAATGGTTTCATCATCCTGTCAAAAATAATACTCTGCCATGTGTGTCTTGATATATACGAATCAATTTCTCAAACGCACAGATCATTAGCCGATATATAAATTAAGGGTGAAGAGGAGCCTGTTTTTAAAGCTCCTCATCACCCTTGACAAACCCTAAAAGAATTTAACCGAATCAACCAAGTCCTGATAAGCTGTGAAGCAGCTATTCAGTTATGAGCAAGTAACGAAGCGGATTGCGAATATCCGCTTTGGCTTTACAGACTGTTCCACAGTATTCCAGAAAATCTGTTTCTTGCAACTCTCACTCCACAGGACTGATTTTTTATGTCATTTCTGCATTTTTTCCTTCCATTTCTGTATTGTTTTTATGAAGACATGCTCTTTTTGCTTTTCATCTTCCTGTGCCTCATACTTAGATAATAAGGAATTAAGTTCCCTGTCCCATACCGAATAAAATCGAACAGTTTTTACTTCTTCCTGTATCGTTTTGATTTGTTTTTGATCTTGTCTCGAAAGACTCCGCATTCGTTTTTCTAGTTCCTTTTTGTAAATAGAAACCCCTTGCGGAAATCTTATATTGCTTGCCTCTCTTCTATCTTCTAACTCTATTCCTTTTCCTGATAAAACTTCTTCACTGTATAGCATTTGTAAAAAGGAGACTGCTTTTAAAGGTTGCTTTGTGTTCTTATTAATTCCTGCATAAAGTGTAACATTTGCAGTGAATCCGCCTTCCTGATTCGGCATTGCAAATACCGTATGAACTGTTTTTTCACCTCCAAGTTCTTCCAAATCATTTAGACTTACTACCCCTGTATCTTTTATTTTCCAGTTTAAAGCTAATGATCTTGTTTTTAATGCTACTGTTTCATCCAAAACTTTTTTTATCTGCTCTTCCGAATATAGAAGTATTTTTTTCTTATAATCAACCACCTCACTAAATGTATCAAAAAATTGAACCCCACTTCTTTGCCCTACAATCTGTTGAATTGCTTTTTCTTTTTGTCTGGCTAATTCCAGCCAATTTCTTGATATTTCTGTATTTTCCGGTAAATCCTGTGTTGTAAATGCATATAGAAAATAATCGTATGTCATAGGAAGCAGTATTTGTTCCTCATTAGCCATACCTGCAGACAAAATCTTCTCTTCTAAAATATCTATATCAAAATATTTCATGTATGGTTTCAACGAAAGAAAGGTTCCCTGATACATTTCTTTTTTGGGGTCCTCAAAAACAACTACTCTTTGCTCACTCCAGGTCGGATTCGGCCCTTCTGCGAAAAATACATCCGGCCCTTCTCCCGTCGTAATTTCATTCTGGATCTCCTGTACTTTTTCTTCCGAAGCCTGTTGCCCTGATGGGATTACCATTAATTCCACTCCATTATTTTTATATATTTTCTTCCAGGCTGCCACTATTTGAAGTACCGTTTTTTTATTTTCTTCATCAACACAAATTTTTAATGGCATTTCCGTTTTCTCAATTTCAATCTTGGCTTGTGTATCTGCATATACCGTTTCTGCATTTAAGCTCCCACTGACTAATGTGATGTTAATCAGAATCAAACCAAAAACTTCTTTCAACCTTTTTCCCATCATTATGCTACCCCCTATGTTTCTATATAGCACAAGGCTATTGCATGACTTCTGTTTTTTACATATCATACAACAGCCTTATGTTTTAACCATTAATTATCATATCCGTGACAAATTGTTCTTGTTTCTTTCACATTAGCAGTATTTCCTGCGTTACAATTTAAACATTTTGTAGTTTTTATTCCTGTTCTATACTGCTTCAAATCAGTTCCCCATGCGTGACCATGAGTACATGTAACTGTACCACTGCTTATCCAGCTTCCCCATACGGTTGACGATGTTATTCTTCCTCCACATCTCGGGCAAACTGCAGCATACGGCATAATTTCTTCATACGCAAAAGTATTCTTACTTTCGATAACATCCGCTTTTGTTACATTGGCAGAAAATGTAATGGCCAACATTAAGGTCATTAGAAAAATGGAAATTTTTTTCTTTACCGCTTTCATACTTTTCTCCTTAAAAATTTATTATACCTGTCAATGTACGTTCTACATTTGCATAACAAAAAATACCATACTTCCTACTTTTTGTCAATCTTTTTTCTACATTTGTCTAATTAATCATTATACCCATGGCAGACTATTTTTTCTTGCCTGATCTTTATCTCAAAAAAATTTCCACATTCATTACACCTGATTTTTTCTACTCCATATCTGGCTTTCTGTAAGTCATCTCCCCATGCATATTGATGTGTACATACTACATTTTTTTCATTTTCCCATGCATTCCAAACCACTTCTCCTTGTACCGCAGCTTTGCATTTGGGACAATTTTCTATATGCGATGATGACCATATTTGTCGCGCTATTTGCATTTCCGAAAAACTCAAAATAATTATTCCAAAAAGAAAAACAGTGACGTATATTCGAAGTTTTTTTCTTGCTAAAAACACATTGTAAAATCGTTCTTTCAGTATCTCTGTTTCTGATACCATTGAAACAACTCCAGACAATTCTTTTTTCGTTTGTTTTGAAGCCACTTTTAAAATAACATTGCAATAATCTTTCCGTTGCGTCAGATTCATATGTTTTGTAACAGTCTCATCACAGACACATTCGATATCTATATTTGCCATTTTTTGCACCTACAGCATTGGGATACAAAACCAATAAACATCCCTTATAATTTGAAGAAACCTTTTATACCATAAATCGTGTTTTTTCTGATGTGTCAATTCATGTAAAAAAATCAAATACCATTCTTCATAGGAGTAATTTTCCGTTTCCAGCATTTCTTGTGGAATCAATACTTTTGTATTTCGTACACCAAACAACATAGGAGAATAAAAATTTTGATTTTCACAGACCCATATTTCTGTTTTTTTTATTTTACAAACTTCGCTTGCTTTTTTTAGAGCTTCTAATACGGAATTTTTTTGCATTCTTTTACATTCTGCAAATATTCTTTTTTTCCATATTCTATATTGTATTGCGTGAAACAAAAGGCATAAAATCATCCCTGCAAGCCATATATACGGCAAAAATTTTTCGCCTGACATCCACTCTCGAATTGAAACGTTTCCAATTTTCGTCATGATCGCAGTCTTTTTATTTTGTTCCCCCATATAATATGCCGGCATAGAAATTATAAAAAAATGTTGCCGGAATTTCTCCGTCACACTCCAAAACGGAAAGCACATTTTAATTGTCAGAAGTATCCAGACTACCTTTCTCCAGTAATGACCGAGTCTTTTCCCCATTATTTTTTGTACAACATATGCCATAAATGCGACTATGCCTATAAAAAGATTCCACTTTATGATAAATGCCATCTGTAACTATGTCCTCTACACCACTTTTTCTATTTTTGTCTGTCAATAAATTCCTGCAATCGCTTAACCTCTTTTGAGCTAAGTTTTTCTCCATCATACAATGACGATGCGAATTTTGCTAATGACCCTTGAAACATTTTATCTAACATGTTTTTTCCAACTGTGCCTATATAGTTTTCTTTTTCTACTAATGGTACATAAAGATTTGATTTCCCATTCCTCACTTTTTGAATAAATCCTTTTTTTTCCAAACGAGTAAGCAATGTTAAAATGGTACTCGGTGCAATGTTTTTCTCTACATTCAATTTCTCTTCAATTTGAAATCGGCTGACAGGTTCCGCATATTCCCATACAATCATCATAATTTCCTGTTCTGATTCTGGTAATTTTTTCATTTCTACTCTCCGCTTTTCTCTACTTTGACCAGATTATAGCATATTTTCCAGAAAATTGTTGCACTTTTTGGGACTGTTTTCCGCCTTCCGAAGCTAGATTCTAGCATGATTCTTGATTTTTTCTTCCGTTTCGCATAGCTTTGAATGCACTTCAAAAGCACCGGCCAAATGGTCGGTGCTTAAATAATGGTTTCATCAAAAATGGTTCATCTTATACCACACATAAATATGCAAAATATCCTGCATAGCATAAAAGCATAACGACACCACACGTTTTCCGTAATTCCCTGTTCTTGTACGTCCCAATCCATAAAACCAGACCTGCCAGAATTGCGATTCCTGTGTCTACAATAAATTTAGTTTCAAATGGCACAGGACAGATCAGTGCGGCTGTTCCAATTACAAATAAAATGTTAAAAATATTGCTTCCGACAATATTTCCGATTGCAATTCCTGCATTCCCTCTTTTTGCTGCTGTCACAGATGTTACCAGCTCCGGAAGGGATGTTCCGAGAGCAACAATCGTCAGTCCGATAAAACGCTCACTCATTCCAAAGTATCGTGCAATCTCGGTTGCCCCGCTGACGGCAAAATCACTTCCTTTTACAACCAGGACGCCGCCTGCCACCATCAAAAGAAGACATTTCCAGACAGGATAATTTTTCGCTTCCTCTTCTTCCGGATTTTCCCCTTTTTTTGACATTACAAACAAATAGCCAAGATATACAAGAAACAGTACCCATAAGACTATGCCCTCGGCAAACGTTACTTTTCCTCCTGTCATTCCGCATATCATTAAAACTACCGTAACAAACATCATAAACGGTATTTCATAAAACAAGGTAGACCTTTGTATTGCCACATTTGTTATTAATGCCGTAAGTCCGAGAATAATAAAAATATTCAAAATATTGCTTCCAACCACATTTCCTATCGTAATTCCTGCGTTCTGCTGCATCGCTGCGGTAATACTTACAGCAGCCTCCGGCATACTCGTTCCCATTGCAACAATGGTAAGTCCGATAATCAGCTGGGGAATTCCAAACTTTCTTGCTATGCTTGCAGACCCTTCCACAAACCAGTCTGCTCCTTTTACCAGAAAAAGGAAACCCACTATCAAAATCCCTGCCTGTAACATCATACGTATCTTCCTCTCTTTCTTTTGCATTCTTTGCAGCAGGTGTTATAGGCATAAAAAAAGAGACTCCTACTGCATCTACAGTAAAAGTCTCGCTATTTAATCACTTTCCGAGTTATTGAATATCAATAGCTGTACTGACGAAGAAGTGAACACGGTTGGCTAGCTACTCCCTTTTATTTTTCCAGTTTATCAAATTTCTTTTTTTTCGTCAACGTTTTTGTTTCTCCTAGTTCCTTATTTCCAGATATTCTTATCTTCATTACACTTCTTTAGTATATCCAACTCCTCCTGATCATACGGAGTAAAATCTGCATGATACAAATTATGCATCCATTCTGTATTAATCAGCGGACGATTAAACTGTTTCAAAAACTTTACCATTCTTCGTGCATGCGTATAATCACCATAAAAATGAAATGTAATAATGTCCGAGAGTTCTATGTTTTCCCGATCCACCTCACCATGAAAACATGGGTTGTTTAGCCATTCATAATAGTTTCCCTTTACCCGTTTTTTCTTTGATCCCGCTTTTTGAACTCCATGTAAAATTTATTTGCTGCTTTGAGCATACTATATCTACATGCTCTTTTCTATATCTCTTTTCCACTACCGTTCACTGCTCTTAATCTGACAATAACCCTCACAATCCTCTTTTCCAGTTTTGTTTTACAAAAGAACGGTTCCATACGCCTGCATCATTTTTCCGTTTTACCTTATTTTTTCTTTCTTGCCGATAGTATTTTTTCTCAATTTTTGCTATACTGAAAATGTATGCGTATCAAACTCCGGCATTGCTCTTTCAAGCTGCCGACACATACATAAACTTCATAAAAGGGGGTATCTTTTTCATGGATACGTATGTCATTTTAAAAGACCTGGCAATCATTATCGTATTCGCAAAATTGTTTGGTATTCTTGCCAGAAAATGCAAGGCTCCGCAGGTTGTGGGCGAGCTGATTGCCGGTATTGTCCTTGGACCCAGTGTGCTGGGACTCGTTCAGCAGTCTGACTTTCTCGCACAGATGGCGGAAATCGGTGTCATTTTGCTGATGTTCTCCGCAGGTCTTGGCACCAGCCTGAAGGATCTGCTCCGCACCGGAGTGAAATCCCTGCTGATCGCCTGTGCCGGTGTTTTTGTTCCTCTGGTTCTTGGAGCCATCTTATACATGAGCTTTTATGGCTTCTCTGCTGTCGGAACGGAAGAATTTTACCACGCTGTTTTTATCGGTGTTATTCTGACTGCGACATCGGTCAGCATCACCGTACAGGCCTTGAAAGAACTCGGCAAGCTGAAAACAGAGGTTGGAACAACCATCTTAAATGCAGCCATCATCGACGATGTCATTGGTATCATTGTGCTGACTGTTGTCATCGGTTTTAAAGATCCGACATCCAATCCGCTGAAAGTAGCAGCCTCCACCATTCTGTTTTTTGCCCTTGCGATTGTGCTCGGTTTTCTCTGCTTTAAGCTGTTCAACCGCATGAACTCCGTATTTCCGCACACCCGCCGTCTCCCGATTCTGGGTCTTGCGCTCTGCTTCGGACTGTCCTACATTTCCGAAAAATATTTCGGCATCGCCGATATTACCGGTGCATACGTTGCGGGCGTTATCCTGTGTTCCCTCGATTCTTCCGATTACATCGAAGAAAAAATGGATATCAGCTCCTATATGATTTTCGGACCGATTTTCTTTGCAAGTATCGGACTCAAAACAACGCTCAGCGGCATGAACGAGAAATTCGTACTCTTTGCCATCTGTTTCGTCATCGTCGGCCTTGCCGCAAAAATTATCGGCTGTGGCCTGATGTCAAAGGGATGCGGCTTTACCTGGGGCGACAGCCTGAAAATCGGTGTCGGTATGATGACCCGCGGTGAAGTCTGTCTGATCGTCGCGCAAAAGGGTCTGAATGCAGGCTTTTTATCCGGCGATTTCTTCAGTGCCGTGATTCTGCTGATTCTTTTCTCGAGTATTGCAACACCGATTATGCTGAAAATCTTATACGAGAAAATGCCGACGGCAAAAGATTCTGCAAAGGCATCCTGACTTTCCTTTTACCAAAACAGGGCGCTGTGCCATTTCCTGCACAGCGCCCTGTTTTTTTCGTATCAACCGGTAAGTTCTGATTTCTTCTACCACAGAATCTTCTCTGCCTCAGCTCCATCCGCAAACGGTCCCGGCATTGCTGCCACGCCGCGGTGCTCGCCAAGATAGTCCTGATCGAAGATAATCGTGCTTCCGTCCGGATCTTCGAATCTCTGCTCCGGCTCGAAGGCGTATCCTAAAATATCACTGTTGATAATTCCCGTCCGGAAATCCTTCAGGAACTCATACACGTTCGTCTTGATGGAATAGTGGCCGTCTTTTTCCACAAGTTCCACCTTAACCTGGTTCTCGTTATCCATAAGATTCTCTTTTTCATTCACACACGCCTTTGCTCCGTTAAAGTAAGCGTTTCCGTTTACCCAAACCGGCAGATGGCACTTGTTGTGATACGGCTCCAGCTTGCTCATGTCGGCCGGTTTATCCAGCTCAAAGTGACTGATCCACTCGTCATAGGTCGGATACTCGTCGAACACATGCGTTCCGACCTCCTGGTTATCCTCCATCTTGAAGCCCATGTCCTCAACCGTTTCTGTTTCCTCAACCGGGTAATTCTGGATAAAGATGTTGTTGTAGAACCGGTCATCGCCATGCAGGAATGTCATGAATCCGGCAACCTCGGTACGGTGACGGATGTGATACGGCGTGTAACGGTCTCCTGTTCCGCCGCCAACTGCAGTTAATGAGCCAAGCATCAGATTGTGTACGCAGGCAATACCATCGGTCGCCATACGAACGCTGACCGGTGAGAGCATAATGTTGTTATCGATCAGTGTCGGACCATGGCCAACCTCGATGAAAATATCCTGACTCATCATTGCACCCTCTGCCTTTGGTGTTCCCTCCGGCGGGCAGTTGTCGTGCAGCAGATTCTGGGTCAGGCGTGTTCCCTGTGCCTCCCAGTCGCACCAGATGCCCATCGTACAATGATGAATGTGATTTCTTCTCATCACAACATCGATCGCCGCATGCATCTTGATACCGGAAATCTCGGCTCCGCCAAGCTGCTGCATATTGTTGATGTTGTGAATGTGGTTGTCCTCGATAATACTGAACACACCGCCCATCCGTCCGACAATACCGGTCTGCTCGCAGTGATGGATATGGCAGCGGCGGATGATATGGCTTCCGATGTTCTCTTTCGTCCAGCCGTGATACTGTCCGCGGCAGACAGCATCACGCTCCATCTGGGTCGGGCTTTTTACGTGTTTTCTGGTAAAGTAATGGTCGTTCTCCGGATCGTAATATTTTCCGAGCGAAATACCGCAGCACTTGCTGTTGCTGACCTCACAGTCCTCAATAATCCATCCCTTCGACCAGTGCGGACCGATCATACCGTCCTGATAAGCAGCCGGCGGCGCCCATGTCGTTGCTGCCTTGCTGACATCAAATCCACTGAACGTAATGTAATTTACGCCTGTTTTCGATGGCATAAAGCAGTTCCGGCGCACGTTGATTTCTACTTTTTCCTCCGTCGGGTTTTTACCCTGGAAGTTTGCGTAGATGACCGTCTGATTTTTCTCTTTGTCCTGCTCGGTATACCATTTGTAAACCGACCACTCCGGCTCCCAGGACGGCGCATAAACCTCGCCTTTGATACACTCCTCGAGCGTCTCTGCCTCGTATAACTGGCGGTCATTCAGATAAACCGCGCCGGTATGGCGTACCACCGGTGCAAAATACCAGTCACCGCCGACCATTGTCGTGTATGGGTTATAATTGCCAAAAACTCCGTTGTCTACACGGCATACCCACACATGATCTTTGTAATGCTCCCAGGTATTCATCGTTTCCGCACCGGTAATCCTTGCGCCGAGCGGCTTTTCGCTCTTATAAACGATTCTCGCATCCTCGGTTCCTCCGTTGACCGGATCGACATATTCGTGGTAGATACCAGGTGCAACCAGAACTTCATCTCCTGCCTTTGCAATTTTTGCCGCATCGTTGATGAACTTGAACGGCATCTCTTTTGTTCCGTTTCCATTCTTCGGAGCGGAATTATTGACATAGTAAATCATTTCTCTATACTCCTTTTTGTTATAGTAAAACCTGAAAACACTGCAAAAAAGGCTGTGACGCAATCATTCACTCTCTGCGGCTCTGAATTTTTTACGCTATTTTTTTGCGGGTCTATAGAATTTCTTTATGATAATGCTTCTTCCGCAGCCTCTTTTGATGCAAACGGGCCCGGCAGCGGATGAATGCCCTGACGGTTTCCGAAGTAGTCATATCGGAACACGATCGGCGTTCCATCCGGATTCTCATATTTCTGTTCCGGCTCAAATGCCATGCCAAGCGTCTCCGTTGAGATCACTGCACAGGCATTCTGCGGCAGATAATCGTAAACATTGGTCTCCAGTTTCCATTTTCCGTTCTCTTCTTTTACACCGATGGTGATTTCATGCTCGGTATCCACTACAGCGTCCTGTTCCTGCTTGGCCGGCTTCGCCCCATTGAAGTAAACGTTGCCGCCAAGCCATACCGGCAGCTTCTCGTAATACAGATCCGGTGACTTTCCGGAACCCATTCCGCAGTAGCCCTCAAATCTTGCCACGTACTCCTCCAATGTCGGATATCCGCTGTACGGTGCGGTTCCTGCTGTCAGATTTCCGTCATCCCACTCATTATCTCCGGTCAGTTTACGGATTTCTTCCATTCCCGCACGAACCGGCTTCTGGATGAAGATATTATTGTAGAACCGGCAGTCACCGTGAAGAACTGTCATAAATCCGTTGATCTCCGTGCGATGCGGCACATGGTACGGTGTGTAGCGCGGCGACGGCAGCTTGTCGGAGCCATTGTTGACACCTCGGCCGACAGCAGTAAACGAGCCCGCGATCAGGTTATGTACTACCGCAACACCCTGTGTTGCCAGCTTTATAGCGCGGTCCGAAAGCAGTACGTTATTGTCCACCAGCGTCGGTCCGTGGGAAATTTCAATAAAGATATCCTCGCCGATGCCGTCCATCCCCTCCGGATTTGCATTCTCCTCGTTCGGCAGCGTATTGTCATGGAACAGGTTCTGCGTAACGCGTGTGCCCTGTGCCTGCCAGTCAAGCCAAAGGCCTCTCGTACAGTGATGGAAATGGTTTCTTCGAATGATCACATCGATCGCCGCATGCATCTTGATGCCGCCGATCTCCGCACCCGCAAGGTTCTGTTTGTTGTTGATATGGTGAATATGATTGTCCTCAATGATCGAGAACACACCACCTAAGTGGCCTACAATACCCGTCTGTCCACAGTCATGGATGTTGCACCGGCGGATGATATGACTTCCGATGTTTTCCTTTGTCCATCCCTCCCGCTGCGCCTGGCAGATACAGTCACGCTCCGTCTGTGTACCATCTTTGAATTTCCATTTGAGCCATTTATTGTCATTGTTCGGCTGTCTGTATTTTCCAAGGGAAATGCCCGAGCACTTCGAATCTGAAATCTCACAATCCTCGATGATCCATCCCTTTGACCAGTGCGGGCCGACCATTCCTTCCTGATATGCCGTCGGCGGAGCCCACTGGGTTGCCGCCTGTTTTACAACAAAGCCGGACAGCGTGATATAACCGATGCCCTCCTTCGATGGATAAAAGCAATTCTCGCGCACATTAATTTCCACCGTTTCCTCATTCGGGTTTTTCCCCTGGAAATTTACATAGAAAACGGTCTCATTCTTCTCTTCATCCTGCTCCACATACCAGGTGTAAACCGTGAATGCCTGATCCCAGGATTTTTTATAGATCTCCGGCTTTTTCACCTTGTCCAGGCTCGTCACCTCATACATGGATTTTCCATTCAGATACACTTCTCCGGTGTGCGCCGTGTAGGATGCGATAAACCAGTCGCCGCTGACCAGAGTTGTGTATGGATTGTAATCCCCAAACAGTCCGTTTGAAACGCGCGCTGTCCACACATCACCTTCCAAATGCTCCCAGTTATCCACAATTTCCGCACCGGTAATCACAGCTTTCCCCGGTTCCACAGAACGGTACACAATTCTTGCATCCTCACATCCCGCATTCGCCGGATCTACATACTCCCGGTATACGCCGGGTGCTACAAGCACCTCGTCGCCGGGCTTTGCGATTTTTGCCGCCTCAGAAATCGTCTGAAATGGATATTCCTTCTGCCCATTTCCGCTTCGCACAGCATTTCCATCTACATAAATCTGCATTTTTCGCTTACCTCCCACTTCTTCACTTTTCATAAACTTTTATTGTATTTTTGTGAAATTTCGCCAAAACCACATCACTCTTTTTCCGATTTCTGCCGTTCTTCACAATTTTCATATCTTAACCATAATACAGATCCTCGTAAAACACTACTTATATATTGCCGATCATTGCCCAGATGTTTCGATTTTTTCTATATTTTTTCTCTCTTCTGTTGTATAATACCGTTTATCAGATACGGAGGATTCTTTTGCCATGAAAAACGATTCGACTTCTTTTTTCGAAAACAATCATTTTGCTAACAGCTATGTTTACGATATCTCTATTTCGCATGTCCCCGCCTATTTCGGTCTGCACTGGCATCACTATATCGAAATTGTGCTTGCACAGGATGACGGCATTATCTATGAAGTAAACGGAGAAACCTTTCCTCTGAAGCCCGGTGATCTTCTTTTTATCTGGCCCGGCGAGCTGCACGCTGTTTCCACAACCAACAGAGAACATCGCCTGATCATGCTTCAGCTCGATGCAGATTTTCTGGAAAAACGCGTGGATTTCCAGTCTGTTGCTTATCTTTTTTATCAGATTCGTCTTCTGAATCAGAACAACTTCCCGGAAATCGAAAAGCTCCGCGGATTTCTGACAGAGCTGCGCAGACTCTCCCTCTCCGGTATCAGTTTTTCCGAGCTGCGCGGATGCGTTCTGCTGTATCAGTTTTTTATTCTGCTCGGCGAAAATCTCTCCGTGCCGACCGAAACTGCCACACCGCAAAAAACAGGCCATTCCGCACAGGTACATCGCCAGATGATTGCCGCATGTACCTGGATCTCGAGTCACTGCACCGAACCGGTTTCCCTGGAAGAAGCATCAAAGGTCGCCGGATTCTCCCGCTGCCATTTTTCCAAGCTGTTCCGCGCATACACCGGCCTCTCCTTCACGGATTTCGTCACCAGGGAACGGCTCCATATCGCCGAAAACCTGTTAAAAAAACCGGATCTCACGATCACCGAAGTGTCGCTCGAATCCGGTTTTAACAGTATTTCTACGTTTAACAGAGTCTTTTTGAAATCAAAAAATGTAAGCCCCACCGACTTCCGTCAGATGTACCTGCAATCCTATCAGAAATAGGCTATGAATTCGGCATGGCCTCCGGTCTTTCGCAGGTGGATGGAATCTTCTCAAAGGCACCCGTTTCCGCACTCTTCATAATCTGATCGATCGTATCGAGTACGTGATATGCCATTTTGGCACTCGCACGGTTTGGTCTGCCCTCGGCAATTGCTTCTGCCATCTCAGACGGACCAAGACCACGGCTGTTTTCGCTGTAATCAAAGCCATAATTTAAAACTTCCGGAACAGCCTGCTGTGTCCAGTCTTTTACACCCGGAATATAGACAACATCGCCGCCGAAATTGTTCGGATCAACAAGCTTTAAGATACCTTTTTTACCGTAAATGGTGAATACCGCCTGATCATTGATGACGCTGTCACCATTGACGCAGAATGTACCGGTCACACCGTTTTTCATTTCCAGAATGGTAAAGACCTGACTTTCGTTTGTATAGTCAAATTCCTGTCCGTATTCCGGGCTGTCCGGAATGATGTTCACACGCTTCGCTGCAAGATTTCGCACCGATGATACAACGCGATCCACCGGACCAAAAAGGCTCACAATTGCCGTCAGATAATAAACACCGAAATCATAGCAGATTCCACCGCCCGGCATCCGAAGAAAACCAAACATACTGGTCAGCAGATCAAGATCACGGTTCGCACATGCCTCAAACGATGTCACCTCGCCGATCAGTCCGTCATCGATTGCTTTTCTCGCTGTCTGCAGTGCTGCTCCCAGAAACGTATCCGGTGCAGATCCAAGGTAGAGATGCTTTTCTTCCGCCAGCCGGATCAGCTCTGCCGCTGTCTCCGGTGCAATCGTCATTGTTTTTTCCGTGTAAACATGTTTTCCCGCCTCAAGTGCCTGGCGAATCAGCCCTTCATGCGTCGGCGCAGGTGTCAGGACTACAATCATTTCAATCGAGTCATCTTCCAGCATTTCCTCATACGTGCAGCCCCTGATCCCATACTGCTCTGCTTTCTTTTTCGCATTCTCGATATGACCTGCACAGCATGATACAACCTCCAGGTTTTCAAAGCGGTTGATCATATTCGTCAGATAAATATCGCTGATTGCTCCGCAGCCTACAACACCAACTCTCATTTTTTTCTTTTTTGCTGTGTCCATTTTTTTAAATCCCCTTTCTGCTACAATATTGATAGAGATATCAGAGTTTTCTCTTTCCTACTCCACGCTTTTGAGCGATTCAATCATATCAATTTTCCTTAACCGGTAGAACATCATAACGTTGACAAACAGAGCAAACGCCAATGTAATCAGTGCGCTCCAGAGATAGCTCCGCAAAAAGACGTTTCGTCCGAACATCATCATATCAACCTCAACTGTCCGAATCACGTATTGATGCAGAACCCTTCCGATTCCCATGCCTGCAACAATGCCGAACAGGGTCAGCACCATGTTTTCACGATATACGTACGATGCGACCTCGCCATCATAAAATCCAAGTACCTTCAGTGTTGCCAGCTCTCTCTGTCTCTCCGTGATATTGATATTATTCAGATTATACAGCACCACAAATGCCAGCAATCCTGCCGATACGATCAGCACCACGATAACGATATCAAGTGAACGGAGCATATTGTCGATCTGTTCAATCAAATCCGAAGTAAATGAGATCGCTGCCACGCTGTCATACGTCATAATTTTTTCTCCGAGCGCCATCTCATAGGCGCTCGATGTATCCTGGTATTTCATCAGAAGCTGGTTGTAATCCGGTATTTCACCGAACAGCTCCTGATAGAGCTCCGGTGTCAGATACAGGTAATGACGCACGTAGTTTTCTACAACAATCGAAATCGTTACATCTACCATATCATCACCCTTTTTCAGCCGAATCGTATCCCCCGCTTCTACGCCGAGCATCGTTGCTGTCTTTTCGCTGATCGCCGCACCGCCGTCGGTCGGAAAATCATACGTTTTGCCGCTTACCCGGTCGCGGAACGCGAAGAATTCGTCAAAATGTGTCAGCTCTTTCGGCACCTCGAGTATTGCATCTACGCTTTTTTTCTCCGTCTGCAGTTCCACATTCTGGCAGTACATTTCCAGCATCTGATCGATCCCGCTGTAGTTCCGAAGATCGGTCTGCAGCGTCTCCTTCTCCGATTCGTCCATATCTGCATTCAGCACGGCATTCGCCTGATAAGTAAACAGACTGACAAACTGGTTTTTCGCAATCGCGGTGATGGAATCCTGAAGGCCGAAACCGACGAGGATCAGACCCATGCATCCGCCGATTCCGATAACGGTCATGAAGAATCGTTTTTTATACCGCACCAGATTCCGCACGGTTGATTTCTGCGTAAAGTTCAGATGTTTCCAGAGTACGCCGATGCGTTCCAGGAAAATCCGTTTGCCGTTTTTCGGTGCTTCCGGCCGCATCAGCTCTGCCGGACCTGCGGCGAGTTCTTTGTAGCATGCCGCGATCGTCGCCACGCCGGTGCAGGCTGCACTCGCCAGAATCGCAAGGCCTCCCTGCTCCCAATTCAGCGGGGTCATGTAATACGGGAGTCCGGTATACAGCATGCCGTAGGCATTCATAATAACCCAGGGCAGGATTTTTTCTCCAACCACCACGCCCGCGAGAGCGCCGGATACGGTGGAGAGCATCGCGTATGCGAAATATTTAAAGGCGATCACGCCGTCGGAATAACCGAGGGCTTTTAACGTTCCGATCTGCTGACGCTGTTCCTCGATCATTCGTGTCATCGTCGTCAGGCTGACGAGAGCAGCCACGAGGAAGAAGATAACCGGGAAGAATTTTCCGATATTCGAGATACGGCCGGCATCCTGACCGAAGCTCTCAGTTGACGTTACCTTATCCCGTCCCCAGACGTACCACGTTGGTTTTTTCAGGTCTGCGAGTGTTTTCTCACCGTCCGCAATTTCCTGCTTCGCATCCGTGATTTCTGGTTCGGCGTCGGCTTTTGCTTTTTCGTATTCGGCTTTGCCGTCCTCAAGTTCTTTTTCTTTATCGGCAATTTCCTGTTTCGCATCCGCAAGGGAGATTTTTCCGTCGGCGATTTCCTGTTTCGCGTCGGCAAGCTGGGTTTCTCCGTCGGCAATCGTCTGCTTCGCGTCGGCGAGCTGACTTTCTCCGTCGGCGATCGTCTGCTTTGCTTCTGCTAACTGGGTTTCGCCATCGGCGATCGTCTGTTTCGCGTCGGCGAGCTGACTTTCTCCACTGGAAATTGTCTGCTTTGCAGCCGCAAGCTGGGCCTCACCCGACTGAATCGTCTGTCGGTACGATGCAATCTGCTGTTCCCCATCAGCAAGCTGGGCTCTGGCAGCCGCAAGCTGAGTTTCTCCGTCTTTTAATTTACTGCGGTTCGTCTCAATCTGAGCTTCTCCGTCGGCAATCGCTGCTTTGGCAGAGGCAAGCTGGGCTTCGCCATTCTCAATCTGTTTCTGATAAGCTTCTGCCTGTGCTTCTCCATCCTGAAGCTGGGCAAGAGCCTCTGTAATCTGAGCTTCGCCGCTTTCCAGTTCTTTTTTTGCAGAAGCAATCTGTGCCTCGCCTGCGGCGCATTCCTGCTCTTTTTCTGTTAATTGTGCATCTGCAGCGGCAAGCTGACTTTCTGCGTCGGTAATCTGAGCTTCTGCAGCCGCAAGCCGGGCTTCCGCATCAGCGCTTGCTGCTTCAAACGCTGCGATGTTTTGTTCCAGAAATGTTTTCTGCTCCTGCATCGTGAAAAGCTGCTGTGCTAACTCTGTCTGCTTTGCTTCCAGCGCAGTTTTCTGTTCCAACAGGGATACGTATGCTTCATCTTCCTCTGTCAGTCCGTCAAGCTGAGCCTCAATCACCTCGATCTGACCAGTCACTTCTGTCTGCGCAGCCTCCACCATCGGAAGCTGACTGGAAATCTGGGCTAACTGATCCTTGGCTGTCTCATACTGACTCTTCTGTTCTTCATACGCTGCCTTCTGCGCTTCATACTGTGTGCGTCCTGCAGCGGTTTCTGCTTTCTTGTTGTCCAGTTCCTCGCGTGCAGCGGAAAGCTGCTCCTTTGCAATATTCAATTCCGTTTCTTTTTCGGAAAGCTGCTCTTTTGCAGTATTCAGCTCCGTCTGCTTCCGAGTCAGTTCGGTTTTTGCCGCCGAAAGCTGCGTCATTTTTTCCTCTAACTCTTTTTTGCCGGATGCCAGTTCTGTTTCTTTCTCTGCAAGCTGTGCTTTTCCGTCGGAAAGTTCTTTCGCTTTTGCCTCAAGTGTGGTTTTTCCACTTGCAAGTTCATCGGCTTTCTGATTCAGCTCCGCTTTTCCGCTTTCCAGCTCTGCCGCCTTTGCTTCCAGCGTCGCTTTTCCGCTCGCAAGTTCCGCCTCTTTGTCTTTCAGCGTTGCCTTGCCGGATACCAGTTCCTGCTCTTTGTCGGCGATGGTTGCTTTCGCACTGAGAAGTTCCTGCTCTTTGTCGGCAATGGTCTGTTTTCCGTCAAGGAGTTCCTGTTCTTTCTCAGCAATCGTCTGCTTTCCGTCAAGAAGCTCCTGTTCTTTGTCCTTTAACGTCTGTTCGCCGTCGAGAAGTTCCTGCTCTTTGTCCGCAATCGTCACTTTCGCGTCGGCAAGCTGCTGTGCACCGTCATCCAGCTCTGTTTTTGCGTCCGCTAATTTCTGCTCTGCATCAGCGACCTGCTGTTTTGCATCATCAATCTTTTCCTGTCCTTCGGTTTTGACTGCCGTATACCGCCGGTCGCACGCCGCATCCTCGAGCGCTTCAATCTTCGTCTGTACAGCCTTCACCGTCTCATCATATGCATCGCTGTAGCTCGCCTCTTCCTGTGCGCCGTCCGCCTGGATGTAAATCTCTGTATAGAGATCCGAGGTAAATGTCTCCGGAAGTAGCAGTGCAAAACTGTTGATGCTTCCGTTTCCAATCGAGCCCGTTCCGCGGTTCAGATCCATATAATAAGGGAGCGTCGCCGAACCAACAATCGTAAACGTATCCCCGGTCAGCGAATCTGAGAGCGGATCCTCCGTTCCGGAAGTGAACGTTACCTGATCCCCGATCTCACAGCCGGAACTTTTCAGAAACTGCGTATCAACAAGAATTTCATCCTCTTTCTCCGGCATCCGTCCCTCGACCACGCGCGGCTCATTCACACCGTCCGTCAGCGCAATCAGTTTCACAACCTGCTCGCTCTCGCCGATGTCATGCAGCACTTCCACCGTCTTTCCGCCGTAAACCGCTTTCACGCCGTCCGTCTTCGCGATATCCGCCAGATCATCGTCCGTCAGCCCCAGCGTTCCAAGAACTCTCAAATTCATATAATTTACTTCATCATAATACCGGTCCGCCGAAACCTTCATATCTCCTTCCGCCGACCGGATGCCCGAGAAAAACGCCGCGCCAAGAAGCACGATGAAAAAGACTGACAGAAACCGCCCCTTGTTCTTTGTGATTTCCCGGATAAAGTCTTTTCGAAATGCTCTCATCGTCCACCTACCATTCTATCTCTTCCACTGGTGTCGGGTTCTCATTTGTTTTCATGCCCGCCACTTTTCCGTTTCGGATTTTAATCACGCGGTCCGCCATCGGTGTCAGCGCCGAGTTGTGAGTGATGACAATGACCGTCATCCCCTTCTCCCGGCAGGTATCCTGCAGCAGCTTTAAGATCGCTTTTCCCGTCACATAATCGAGCGCGCCGGTCGGCTCATCGCAGAGCAGCAGTTTCGGATTCTTCGCCAGCGCACGCGCAATCGCCACACGCTGCTGCTCTCCGCCCGAAAGCTGCGCCGGGAAGTTATTCATTCTCTCTTCCAGTCCAACCTCCGCAAGCACCTCCGACGCATCCAGCGGATGCTTACAAATCTGCATCGCCAGCTCCACATTCTCGAGCGCCGTCAGGTTCTGCATCAGATTATAAAACTGAAAAACAAATCCAATATCCTCCCGCCGGTACTGGGTCAGCTTCTTGCCGCGGTACTTACTGATCTCCGCCCCGTCCACCAGCACCTTTCCTGAAGTCGCTGTGTCCATTCCGCCTAAAATATTCAGCACCGTCGTCTTACCCGCACCGCTCGGTCCAACAACAATCACAAACTCACCCTTTTCCACATCAAAGCTGATCCCATCCGCAGCCTTGATGGTAATCTCACCCATTTGATAGGTCTTGGTTACATCCTGAAGACTCACATATCCCGCCATGCCGCCGTGTTCCTCCTATGCAAAAAATCGATATTTCCTATTTCTTTTATTGTATCAATCTACTGCCGCGGCGGCTAGTCCTAAGTGGACGAATTTACTGTTTTTTTATAAATGGCATCCCCCTTTATTTCAATACTGCCCTGATCATACATCTTATCCCAACCAGAATAATCACCACCTCCTGTAATCTCTGTGCCATCTCCATCGCAGCCATGCCCTCTGCTGCCTTCCCGTTCAAAAATATTTCCAGAACGCATCATCCTCTGTCACTCTCCTCTCAGATCTTAACCACTCCTCCCAGGCCGCCTACCAGACGTGCGAACGCCTCTTCCAATTGCCGCATCTTTTTCCACAGAAACTCACACAAATTTGACAATTTATGATACACTAAGCTAAGTGACATCAATTCTGAATGTTCTGTGCTCTGCCGCAGATTTTTCGGAACTGAAATTGACTTTTCGATGCATAAACCAAACAATTTGTGGCATACGAAGAAAGGAATTTTTATGAAAATTATCTTTATCCGCCACGGCGAACCGAATTATGAGATTGATTCGCTGACTGAAAAGGGCTGGCGTGAGGCTGAGCTGCTTTCGAAGCGGACGGCGAAATGGAACGTCACCGATTTTTACTGCTCGCCGCTCGGACGTGCGAAGGATACGGCTTCTTTTACGCTGAAAAATGCGGGCCGCGAGGCCGAAATTCTTCCGTGGCTGCGGGAATTTGATGCGCCTGTCCTTGATCCGGAGACCGGAAAGCGCCGGATTCCGTGGGATTTTCTGCCGGATGTGCTCGATGCGAACCGGGATCTCTATGATCATGATCTCTGGACACAGAACCCGATCATGAAAACCGGAAACATGGATGAAAATTATCGTGTCGTAACGGACGGACTCGATGCGCTGCTTGCTCGCTACGGTTATGTACGCGACGGCTACCGCTACCACGCTTCAGATGAAACGAACCGCGAAGCTGTCATCGTCTGCTTCTGCCATCTCGGCGTTACCTGCGTCGCGCTGTCCCATCTGCTCAACACAACGCCGGTGCAGCTCTGGCAGGGCCTGTTCCTGGCGCCGACTTCCGTCACGATCGTCGGAACGGAAGAGCGCAAACCAGGCGAAGTGTACTTCCGCTGCCAGACCGTCGGCGATGTCCATCACCTGCTTTCTGCGGGCGAACCGGTTTCGTATTATGGAGCGTTTAACGATCCATTCCAATTTTAACATCCGTAGACAAGAAGTCCCTCGCTTCTAAAGCGGTGGGATGAATTGTTAAAAGAAACATAACGGCAGTGGCGGGCGGAGAGAAATCGGTATCCTCCACTGACATGAGGCAAGTCACAGTCGAACTATTTTCGACATGTCAGACTCCGTGAAAATACCGACTGTGAGTTGAAACAAACTTTACAAAAAGGGAGATTTTTATCATGAATGAAGCAAAATTAAGAGAATACGCAGAGCTGATCGTAAAAATCGGCGCAAATGTACAAAAAGGACAGCGCGTCCGCCTGCAGACCGGTGTTGACCAGGTTCAGCTTGCTACTATGGTCACCGAAGAATGCTACAAAGCCGGTGCCAGCTACGTTGAAGTAATCTGGGAGTGCGGTCCGATCAACAAACTGAATTATCAGTATGCATCCGCAGAAACCCTCGGCACCGTTCAGACCTGGGAGGAGGAGCGCCTCAAACAGATGACCGTAGATCTTCCGGTCCGCATTTTCATTGACTCCTCCGATCCGGATGAGCTTGCCGGCATCTCTGCCGATCTGCTCTCTACCGTTCGTCAGATGCGCGGGAAAGTAACGAAAAAATACCGCGATCAGCTCGACGGAAAACATCAGTGGCTGATCGTTGCCGCTCCGTCACCGGCATGGGCCAAAAAAGTATTCCCGGGCGAGCCGGAGGATATTGCGGTTGAGAAGCTGTGGAATGCTATTTTTGATTGCCTGTATTTAAAAGAAGGCGAAGATGTCGAGAAAATCTGGCAGGCACACTGTGACCGCATGACCCAAAAAGCCAACTGGCTGAATGAACAGGCGTTCCGCAAACTGCATTATACCAGCAAAAACGGCACCGATTTCACAGTTGAACTGATTCCGGGCGCAAAGTGGAGCGGCGCTGGCGATATCAACCATATGAACAATACCTTCTATGTCCCGAATATGCCGACCGAAGAAGTTTTCACCAGCCCGATGCGCGGCAAATGTGAAGGCCGCCTCGTTTCCACCAAACCGTTAAGCTGGTCCGGCCAGGTTATCAACAACTTTACCGTTGATTTTAAGGACGGAAAGGTTGTCGACTGCCACGCAGAACAGGGCGAAAAGGTTCTGAAAAAAATGTTCGCGATGGATGAGGGCGCCGCGATGCTCGGCGAGGTTGCACTCGTCCCGAAGGAGTCCCCGATCAACCAGTCCGGACTGATGTTCTTTAACACTCTGTTCGACGAGAACGCATGCTGCCACGTTGCCGCCGGCGCCGGATTCTCTGAGGTACTGGACGGATTTATGGATATGAGTGATGAAGAAATCCTCGCAAAAGGTATCAACGATTCCCTGATCCACGTTGACTTTATGGTTGGATCGGATGACCTGCATATCGTGGGTATTCACGAAGACGGAAGCGAGACCGATGTCTTTGTAAACGGCACCTGGGCTGAGTAATCTGAATAATCATCGCCCCATCCTTTCCATCACTTTGCAAAACACCACCGCCGCAATCGTACTCGCAGCCGTCGCAGCAAGCGCCGGTCCGACAATTGCTGTTGGGTGGACGCTGCCGTACTGACTGCGGTACGCAATGATGTTGACGGGGATGAGCTGCAGAGAAGAAATATTTAAAATCAAAAACGTACACATTTCCCGGTTTGCGGTTCCTTCTGGAACTGCGGCCGGGTTTTTCATTTTCCGCCGCTCTTCCTCCAGCTCCTCAAACCGCTCCATCGCCACAAGCCCCGGCGGCGTCGCAGCCGCGCCGAGTCCAAACACATTGCAAATCATATTCATCCCCGCCGCCCGCATCGCAGGATGGTCTTCCGGCACTTCCGGAAACAGAAACCGCATCACCGGCCCCATTCGTTTCACCAGCCCGTCAATCACTCCCGCCTTCTTCGCAATCTCCATCAGCCCTGCCCAGAACCCCGTCACCCCAACCAGCGAAACCGCCAGCACCACCGCCTCCCTCGAAGCCTGAATCACCCCATCCGTCACCTCCGGCATCCGTCCCTGCAGCGCGCCATATGCGATTCCGAGAAGCAGCATGGAACTCCATAGAATGTTCATTGCATCACCTGACTAAAAAAGATCTTTATAAAAATATGCTGACTTTATATTTTCCATGATTCGAACAGGATCCTGTTATACCCTATCCAGTGAACAAAATAGACTATATATTTCTTCGTGTATTGCCCGGCACTTTTTCATTTAAAAATCAATTTCCCGCTTTCCCTTTTCTCATATAAGGATTTCGATACAGTGAAATCACAAGCTCCGCAGCCATGAAGCACCAGATAATCGGTTCGCACCAGATTACGGCGCTGTAATGGTAACGCGGGATGAATACCATTGCGAAGATAATCTTTCCAAAAAGCTCAATAAAGCTCGACAGCAGCGGCAGAATTTTTTCTCCCAATGCCTGAAGCGCCAAGCGGCTGCAGTTGACGAGGCCGAGTGCGAAGAAGAACGGGATGGCTACGCGGAGGTAGCGGGCGCCGTTTCCGAGGACGGTCGGGTCGGAGGAGCCGGAGATCAGGTGTACCAGGGTTGGCGCAAACGGTGTGACACAGATAATCAAAGCGATGGTAACGCTGAAGCAGAATAAGTAGGCATAGCGGATGCCTTTGTGTACGCGCTCCCGGTTATCCGCACCGCGATTCTGTGCAACGTAGGTGTTGACGGCCTGCGCCATCGAAGAAAGCGGCATCATGGAGAACGAAAACAGCTTTCTCGCAGCGGTATGTCCCGCAATTGTTTCATATCCAAGACTGTTGATGCCCGGCTGCAGAACGATCGAACCAACGTAAATGATGCTGCTCATGAATCCCATTGAAAATCCCTGTGCCAGCAGATCCGCGTACAGTCCGCGGTCCGGCTCAAAGTGGCGTTTTTCCGGCAACAGAATTTTCGCTTTCGTAACAATATAAATCAGGCAGAGCACCACGGAAATCCCCTGTGCAATGACGGTTGCAATCGCGGCACCGCGGACGCCCATGCCAAAGGTGCGGATAAACAGCAGATCGAGCACGATGTTTACCAGCGATGAAAAGATCAGGAACACGAGCGGCATGAAGCTGTTTCCGATCGCCCGCAGCAGACCGGAGCACAGGTTGTAGGCGAACATGACGAACAGGAAAATCGAGAGAATCGAAATGTAACTGTAGGATTCCTCAAGAATCTTCGCCGGTGTTTTCAGCAGGCGCAGCAGCGGATGCATGAAGATCGTTGCCAGAATCGTGACAACCAGCGTAACGGCAACGCCGATGACGATACAGGATGCAACCGATTTTTTCATCCGGTCTGTCTCCTGCCGTCCAAAGCAGCGCGCCGTGACGATTGCAAGACCGTTTCCGACGCCGAAGGTAAATCCGGTCATCATCTCATAAATCGACGAGCAGGCACCCATCGCCGCAATCGACGAGTCGCCGAGTGTATAGCCGACGATCAGCGTATCCATCGTGTTGTAAATCTGCTGAAACACGCGGGACGCCATAATCGGCAGGGCAAAAAGCAGCAGAGATTTCAGGATCGAGCCATGAAGCAGATCAACCTGAGAACTCCGCCGGGTTTGTGTCTGTGACATAAAGAAAATTCCTCCCTCTGATATAATGCATTGTTACCATTATATCAGAAGAGAGGAATTACCGGGCAGATAAAATACCCAAAACCATAAAAAAATACAATAATACAAAACTTTTACAGATTTTCGTCAATGATCGTGCATGTTCCGCCTTTTTCTTCGAAGTAATCCTGCATCTGCGCCGACAGCACATTCACATCCTCGTACTGCTCCGGCTGCACATGATTCGAAATCCAGGCATCGCCGCCCTCGTACAAGATCTGATACTGACTGTTATAGGAAGCTTCATATACATATGATTCCCCGTCGAGCGTGCATTCATAACGAACCGTGCAAAGCGACGCTTCATCCCGCAGCTGTGATTCCGTGTACACCCGAAGTCCGATCGCCGCTCCAATCAGAACAAAGATCGCCGCAAACACACCAACAAACGCATACCGGATCACTTTCCGTCTCCGCACTGCCTGCTGCACCAGCTGATCATTTAAGACCGCAAGCTGCTGTGCAATCTCATTCAGTTCCGAAGGCTGCTCCTCCTCTACTTCCAGCCCGCCGCCCAGCAGCACACTCACCGGCACCTCAAACAGCTCCGCCATCCGATCCAGCATCACCGCATCCGGAACCGAAATCCCCGTCTCCCTTAATTAAAGATATTGTTGGGTAAAAAAGAAAGGTCAGTCGATT
>OAUU01000494.1_pt1 | contig 28501 bp, 15 predicted proteins | sample 1501381 | NCBI WGS metagenome assembly OAUU01 (sample SAMEA2580057, study PRJEB22360) | human gut metagenome | reverse complement strand
ACGGAACTGATGCAGGCGGTGGATTACTGCCTTAGAAAAGCGCAGGAGCGGCAGCAGCCGGTCGCCATCAACTTAAGCTTTGGGAATAATTACGGAAGCCACACGGGAACGTCGCTCATTGAGACTTATCTGGATGATCTCGCAAACTACTGGAAGAGCTCGATCGTGATCGGAAGCGGGAATGAGGGAGCGGCTGCCACGCACACAGCGGGAGCGCTTGGAATGGGGCAGGCGGAAAATGTAGAGTTCGCGGTGAGCGCGTACGAGAGCGCCTTAAATCTTCAGATCTGGAAATCCTATGCGGATGAGATGGCGGTGCTTCTCATTCATCCGGGCGGCATGCAGATCGGACCGATCCGCCAGATACAGGGACCGCAGCGCTTTACGCTGGGTCAGACGCAGATTCTGCTCTACTATGGAGAGCCGAGTCCGTACAGCCCTTACCAGGAGATCTACCTGGATTTCCTTCCTGTGCGGGACTATGTGGACAGTGGAATCTGGACGGTGCGCCTGATTCCACAGCGCATCGTCACGGGGCGCTATGATATGTGGTTCCCGGCGGGAGGCGTTTTAAACGAAGGCACCGGATTCCTTCTGCCGCGGGAGGAGACGACGCTTACCATTCCGTCCACTGCGGCAAAGGTGATTACGGTCGGGGCGTACGACGCGCGGTTCGGGCAGCTGGCGGGATTTTCAGGCAGAGGATTTACCGGAAACGGACAGGTCAAGCCGGATCTTGCGGCGCCGGGCGTGGAGATCACCTCCTGTGCGCCGGGCGGAGGCTATACGGCGCGTTCCGGAACTTCGATGGCAACCCCGTTTGTGACGGGGAGCGCGGCACTTCTGATGGAATGGGGGATTGTGCGCGGAAACGATGCGTACCTGTACGGAGAAAAAATAAAGGCGTACCTGATCCGCGGAGCGCGTCCGCTCGGAGGAGGAAGGGCTTCTGGTCTGCTGCAGGAATATCCGAATCCGCAGGTGGGGTGGGGAACTTTATGTTTGTCGGACAGTCTGCCGGAGTAGGAAAACGGGAAGAATTCCGGAAACGCAAAAAAAAGATAACATGAAAATTGTGCAGTATTGCAAAGAAAGATAAACAAAATATAAATTTATTGTGAAAAATAAATGAGAAAATTGAAATTTATGTTATACTTTTAACAAAATAAAAAACATACAGTATATTTTATGAGGATGGCTGGTGAAAACCGGCGGTTTCAGCTTACTGCGCGGTAATGAAATTTTGTTAAAGGAGACCGAAGTGGAGTGAATGATATTGTCTACCAGCATGAAGTGATCGTTCCGGACAGGGGACTTCCGTTTAAGCTGTTTCTCTTTGAGGGCGGCGGCGGAAAATACATCAGGGAGAAGCACTGGCACCGTTCTATCGAGATATTTGCCGTGAGACAGGGGCAGCTTGAGTTTTTTCTGAATGAGAAAAAATATGTGCTTGCAGCGGGGGATTTTGTGCTGGTGAACAGCAATGAGGTGCATGCGATCCATGCCCCTCTGCCAAACGAGACGATTGTGCTGCAGATTCCGCTTGGCGTCTTTGCGGATTATTATACGGAAGAACAGTTTATCTGGTTTTCCCACAGCGGAAAAGAGGATGACCGTCAGGTGTTTTCACTGCTCGAGACAATGTTTGTGGCGTACGGTGAGAAACAGACCGGTTACGAATTAAAAATGCTAAGCTGTTTTTATCAGCTGGAGTATCTTCTGGTGACAAGATACCGGAAGTTTGAGGTGGGCGAAGAGATACTTAAGAACAATAAGCAGCTTAAGCGTCTTGGAAGGATTACCGGGTATCTGAAGGAGCATTATACGGAGGATCTCTCTTTAGAAAAGCTGGCAGGCATCTTCGGTTATTCACCGGCGTATCTCTCCCGGATGTTTCAAAAATATGCGAAGATCAATTACAAGGAATATCTGTCGAGTGTGCGTCTGGAGCATGCCGTGAGGGATCTGGAAGAGACGGATCTTGCGATTGGCGAGATTGCATTGAACCACGGCTTCCCAAACAGTAAGGCATTTTCCAACCTGTTCCGGAAGCGGTACGGAATGCTGCCGAATCAATACCGGAAGACGGTCACATCAGAAAAAGAACGGTTCTCCTCATATTACTTACCGCATAAAGGCAGCCGTTTATTTCTGATGTGACGGCTTCCGGTAAAACGCTCCGCGGGGGCAGGGGCAAGAACACTAATTTATCGTAGTAATATCTATAGTTTCTCCCGCGTATCCGGAAGGAGATCTGTGCTACCATAGATGTATATAAAATAAAATGGCAGGAGGAGCACAGAATGACAGGACCAGTGGCACCGAGAGACCCGGAAAAAGCAAGAGCACATTTTTATATTATGCGTGGAAAAGAGATCTGCGGACTGAAGCAGGGAGATGGCAAAGCAGTGCAGTTCATCTATGAAAGTGACGGCCGTCTGGCAAACAGTGCACAGATTGTCGGAAATATCACGGATAGCAGAATACTTGAACTGCTCGGTACAGTGAAAGGCTTCCGCACGCTTGTACACAGTATTGGTGTGTCGGTTGAGATGGAGCATCCGGCTGAAAAGATAGAATTTGTTTTTCAGATGTACGGCAAAAAGGATTTGTATGGGGGCGGAACGAATCTGGTGGCAACACTGCAGGGAGATGGGATGGAACAGAGGATCTGTCTGTCGGATTATGAATGGAGTCTGGATGATGATGTGCCCGGACAGATCCGCTTTACATTTGACCAGCCGGAACGGGTGGGAAAGGCAGATGTCCGTTTTTATTTAAACGACGGATTTACGGCACCGGAAGATCTGACAGAAGAAAAAGTGGATCTCCATTCGGAAGAATATTATAAGATGGTGCAGCGCTCTCTTATGAACCTGGGAAATACCTACCGCATCCGGAAAGTGATTGAGAAAGCGCGAGCCGGAAAAGAAGTGACGCTTGCTTTTATCGGAGGGTCCATCACACAGGGGGCAGGGGCAGTGCCGATTCACACAGAGTGTTATGCATATAAGTCATATCAGCTGTTTCAGAAACGATTTGCACGGAACAATAATGTCAGATTCATCAAGGCGGGAGTAGGAGGAACCCCATCGGAGCTTGGAATGATCCGTTTTGACAGAGATGTGCTGCGTGAGGGGGAACAGCCGGATCTTGTTGTAATCGAGTTTGCGGTGAATGATGAGGGAGATGAGACCAAAGGGGACTGCTATGAGAGTCTGGTGCGTAAGGTATTGAAGCTGCCGTGGAGACCTGCGGTGGTACTCTTGTTTTCCGTATTTGCAAATGACTGGAATCTTCAGGAACGTCTGCAGCCGGTGGGAAGACAGTACGACCTTCCGATGGTAAGTATTCTGGATGCGGTTACCCCGCAGTTTTCCGGAAAAGAACAGAAAAGAGTGATTACGAAGAACCAGTTTTTTTATGACATGTTTCATCCGACCAACCTTGGACATACCATTATGGCAGATTGTCTGGAATACCTGATGGAGGTATGTGATACGTCCGACCATGCGAGGGTGGACAGCTTCCGGCAGGGCATGACGGAGGAGGAAGTCTTAGAACAGTGTCTGCACGGGGAGCCTGCGATCGGCAATTCGTTTGAAAAAGTAAAACTCTTAGACCGGCGGGACGGATATGAGGGCGCCAGTATGAGAGAGGGAGGCTTTGATGCGACAGATCATGAACTGCAGTGTGTGGAAATGGATCAGGATCTTTGCACTACGCCGGAATTCCCATATAACTGGATGTATGATGGAACTAAGCCGGATCGGGCGTTTTTTGAACTGACGATCACATGCAGGGCGTTATTTCTGATATTTAAGGATTCCGGCGAGGTGGATGCCGGGACAGCGGATGTGCTGGTGGATGGGGAATTCCGGTTCACAGCAGATCCACATGTCAATAACTGGCTGCACTGTAATGCGGTGCTCGTATTTCAGGAGAAGGAAACGGCAGCACATACCGTGAGAATCCAGATGAGCGGTGAGAATCTGGATAAGAAATTTACGATTCTCGGATTTGGATATGTGGAGTAGGGGGGAAAAGCTATGGTTACAGTTAAGAATCCGATTTTGACGGGATTTTATCCGGACCCGTCGATCTGCCGGGTAGGAGAAGATTTCTATCTGGTAACATCCAGTTTTGCATATGCACCAGGTGTTCCGCTGTTTCACAGCAGGGATCTGGCACATTGGGAGCAAATCGGAAATATTCTGCAGAGAAAAGAGCAGCTTGCTGTTGGGGGAGAGGAGATTTCCAGGGGAATCTATGCGCCGACCATCCGATACCATAAGGGTATTTATTATATGATTACCACAAATGTCAGCTATGGAGGTAATTTTATTGTGACGGCGGAGCACCCGGAGGGACCGTGGTCAGATCCCTGTTATCTGGGAGAAGAAGCAGCCGGGATTGATCCCAGCCTGTTTTTTGATGAGGATGGCAGGTGCTATTATTGCGGAACCAGACCGAATCCCGATGGAGTAAGGTACAATGGGGACTGGGAGATCTGGGTGCAGGAACTGGATCTGACGACGAAGAAGCTGGTCGGAGAGAGCATGGCAATCTGGAAAGGGGCTGTGAGAGGGGCAATCTGGCCGGAGGGACCACATCTGTACAAAAAAGACGGCTATTATTATCTGCTGCATGCAGAAGGAGGAACCGGACCGGAACACAGCATCAGTGTGGCGGGAAGCCGAAAGCTGTTTCAATGGTTTGAGGGATGCCCGCGCAATCCGATCTTTACACATCGGAATCTTGGGGCGGATTATCCTGTGGTCTATGCTGGGCATGGGGATCTGGTGGAGGATCAAAACGGGAACTGGTATGTGGTGATGCTCGCCACGAGACGCTGTAAGAACCATGGAAGTATGGGGCGCGAGACTTTTCTGGCAAAAGTTGTATGGCAGGATGGATGGCCGGTAATTGCTGCCGGAACCGGACGTCTGGAGAAGACACTGGAAGTGCCGCTAAAAGAGTACCGGTTTCCGGAAGAAACAGGAACGTGCGATACCCTGTGTTTCTGGGAGACGAGACCGGATCAGAGGCTGCTTGGGATCGGGGGAAGAAATGAGGCATCCTATTCGCTGACAGAAAAACGCGGTGTATTCCGCTTATACTGTGGAAAACAGACGATCGGTGAAAAAGGATGCAGCAGTTATTTCGGACTCCGGCAGAAAAGCTATCATTTCCATGCAGCGGTCAGATTCCGCTTTGAACCACAGTCGGAGGATGAGACGGCGGGAATGGTATTATACCAGAACCATGAGAATCATCTGAGGATGGAGATCGGGAAAAAGGGAACAGATGTCTGCTTTCGGGTGAGCACATATGTTCATGCCAGGGAAGAGGTCATCCGTGAAGTTCTTCTGAAAGAAGAGCAGGAGTTATGGGAGATTCTGATCCGCGGAGAGGAGCAGAGTGCGGGTATCTGGGTAAGGCTGGGAGAAAAAATGATCTGTGCCTGCGATAAGGTCAGCCTGCTTGCGTATACCACGGAAGAGGCGGGAGGCTTTGTGGGATGCACCATTGGAATGTACGCGTCTTCGCATGGAACTGACAGTAAAAATTATGCGGATTATGTGAGCTTTACGTGCAGTGGAGCAGAAGAATAGAGCAAAAGGAGAGGGAGAGATGAGTCTGGAGACGAAAGAATATGCAAAAAGACTGGTGGAACAGATGACGTTGGAGGAGAAGATCAGCCAGATGCGCTATGAATCACCGGCGATTGAGCGGCTGCATATTCCGGCGTATAACTGGTGGAATGAGGCGCTTCACGGAGTGGCAAGATCCGGTGTGGCGACAATGTTCCCACAGGCAATTGCCCTGGCAGCGACTTTTGATGAAGAACTGATTGAGAAGATCGGAGATGTGGTGTCCACCGAGGGACGGGCAAAGTTTGAAGCGTATTCAGGAAGAGGAGACAGAGGTATTTATAAAGGTCTGACTTTCTGGGCACCGAATATTAACATTTTTAGAGATCCACGCTGGGGGAGAGGACATGAGACGTACGGGGAGGATCCCTGTCTGACGGCAAAGCTTGGCTGTGCGTATATCAGAGGGATTCAGGGCAAAGATTCGGATCATTTAAAGGCGGCTGCGTGTGCCAAGCATTTTGCCGTGCACAGCGGTCCGGAAGCATTGCGCCATGAGTTTGATGCAAAGGTGTCGCTGCACGATTTGTACGATACGTATTTGTATGCATTTAAGCGGTGTGTCAAGGATGCCGGTGTGGAAGCCGTGATGGGCGCTTATAACCGCGTCAACGGGGAACCGGCGTGCGGAAGCAAGACACTTCTGCAGGATATTTTAAGAGAACAATTCGGTTTTGAGGGACACGTAGTGTCCGACTGCTGGGCAATTCTTGATTTTCATGAGCACCATCATGTGACAAAGACGGTAGAAGAATCTGCGGCAATGGCTGTCAACCATGGCTGTGATTTAAACTGCGGGAAGGCATTTTTGTATTTAAGCCGTGCCTGTGAACAGGGACTGGTGGAGGAAAAGACGATCACAGAAGCGGTGGAGCGCCTGATGGATGTTAGAATCCGGCTGGGGATGATGGAGGATTATCCGTCTCCATATGCGAACATTCCTTATGATGTGGTGGAGTGCCCCGAACATATTGCACTGTCCTTAGAAGCCTCGAAAAGAAGTATGGTGCTGCTTAAGAATGACAACCATTTTCTTCCGCTGAAGCAGGAACAGGTCCATACCATTGCAGTGATCGGACCAAACGCGAACTCCAGAGCAGCGCTGGTTGGAAATTATGAGGGGACATCCTCCAGATACATTACACCGCTGGAGGGAATTCAGGAATACACCGGAGAGAAAACCCGCGTCCTATATGCGCAGGGCTGCCATCTGTATAAGGATCAGGTAGAATTCCTCGGGGAGCCGAAGGACCGGTTTAAGGAAGCGCTGATTGCTGCGGAGCGGGCAGATGTCATTGTGATGTGTCTGGGATTGGATGCGGGCATCGAAGGCGAAGAGGGAGATGCGGGAAATGAGTATGCCAGCGGTGACAAGCTGGGATTAAAGCTTCCCGGACTGCAGCAGGAACTTTTAGAGGCGGTCGCAGCAGTCGGAAAACCGATTGTGCTCACCGTGCTGGCGGGAAGTGCACTGGATCTGTCGTGGGCGCAGGAACATGCACAGATACGGGCAATACTGGATTGCTGGTACCCGGGAGCGAGAGGTGGAAAAGCAATCGCAGAGGCATTGTTCGGAGAATTCTCTCCATGCGGAAAACTGCCGGTTACCTTTTATGAAGGAACGGAATTTCTTCCGGATTTTACGGATTATTCCATGGCAGGACGTACCTACCGGTATACGGACAGACATGTGCTCTATCCGTTTGGATATGGTCTTACCTATTCGCAGATCCGTTATTCTGATGCACATGCAGATGTCACAGATTTTGGAATACTGGAGCCGGTAACGGTGCATGTAACGGTGGAGAATACCGGTACCTACCCGGTACAGGAAGCGGTACAGGTATATGTCAGATTCAGTGAAAGAGAAGCTTACGATCCCGGCTATCAGCTGAAGGGAATCCGGTCGGTTGCACTGGAATGTGGGGAAAAGAAAGAGGTTTGTATCACCCTTTCTACGCGTGATTTTGCACTGATCTCCGAGGAGGGAAAATGTCTGGTACACCCGGGAAGCTATGAGATCGCAGTCGGAGGGCAGCAGCCGGATGAGAGAAGCAGCCGTCTGACCGGACAGACGGTGAGCACACTTTTTATATGCAAAACGGGAAATGTGACGGAAGTGGAATACTGATGCTGCCGGTATCCGTTGCACTCGATGAAAAACAATGTTAGTATAAAAATACTGGGAGAGGATATGAAGAGAATTCTGCATGCGGTTGAAGCCTGGATGGATGACTTTAAAATAAAAAATAAATTTTATATCCTGTATATCTTGTGCGTGCTGGTTCCGCTGATTGTGACGGACAGTGCGGTATTTTCTGTTGTCATGAAGTCTGAGCGGGAAGCCAGAGAGCATGAGATGGCGAATATTGCCAATGCAGTTGCATACAGTATTTCAAATACGGTCAACAATGCAGCAGAGATCGGGAAGAGTATTTATACGAGCAAATATATTAACCGTTTTTTGGCGAATACCTACAGCGATCCGTTGGACTATGTGGTGAGTTATCAGGATTTTTTTAAAGATACCCTGTTTGAGAGCGGACTTGGCATGAACAACATGGTAATCACGATGTATGCGGATAATGACACGATCGTGAATGGGGGAAAGGTATGTAATATGAAGGAAATACGCGGTACAGAAGTGTACCGCTATTTTCAGGATAACGGATTGAATAAGGGATTATATTTCCAGTATGATGACAGCAGGGCACCTTCGGTGGAGCCGCAGAGACGGATGCTTTTTTTCCAGAAGCTGGACTTTTATGCGGAAAATAATATGGAAAAGGTGCTGCTGATCAACATCGATTACAGTGCAGTAAACCGGACATTAGAGAAAATGAATTATGACACGGATGTATTTATCTGCCAGGGAGATAAGATTGTCTTATCAAATGACAGATATTCCAGTATCGGAAAGGAATTTCAGACATTTGACCAGACGGGCAGGGTCGGATACTGTCAGGAACTTGAGTTTTACGGAATGGATCTGGATATTTATGTCATGCAGCCCAAACGCCAGCTGTGGACGGAAATCCGGAAAAACCTGCCGCTGATTGGATTCTTAATTGTTGTAAATGCGATTCTGCCACTCCTTCTGGTGCGGGGATTTAACCGGTCATTTACGCAGAGAATCAGCGAACTCAGCAAAGTGTTCGAGACAGTCGGCGGGGAACATCTGGTGCCGATTTCGCATGTGCGTGGAAAAGATGAGATTGGAAGCCTGATGCGCAATTACAACCGCATGGTTGCGAGAACAAATGAACTCATTCAGATTGTGTATAAGAATAAGATTAAAGAACAGGAGATGCTGGTGGAAAGACAGAATGCAGAACTGCTCGCGCTGCACAGCCAGATCAATCCGCATTTTCTGTTTAATGCGTTGGAGAGCATCCGCATGCACAGCCTGTTGAAAAACGAATATGAGACGGCAGACATGGTGGAAAAGCTGGCGCTGATGCAGCGTCAGTATGTGGAATGGGGAAACGACAGTGTCGAGATCCGCAGGGAAATGGAATTTGTGAGAGCGTATCTGTGGCTTCAGAAGTATCGGTTTGGAGAGCGGTTAAGTTACAGTCTTGAAGTGGAAGAGGATTGTCTGGACATTAAAATTCCCAAAATGACAGTTGTCACCTTTGTGGAAAATGCCTGTGTACATGGAATTGAGGCAAAGACAGCTCCCGGCTGGATTTTTGTGCGGATCTGCCAAAAGCAGAAGGCACTTTATCTGGAAGTGGAAGATACCGGATGCGGCATGGACGCCTCCCAGATGCAGGAATTAAAAGAGCGCATGCTAAACGCCAGCATTGATATGCTAAAGGATGGCGGAAGAGTGGGAATCATCAATGCATGTCTGCGGCTGAAAATGGTATTCGGGGAGCAGGTGGCATTTGATATAGAGGGGGAGCAGGGTGTCGGTACGACAGTGAGTATCCGGATGCCATTGTAGAGAAGGGAAGGAAAAAGATGGGGGAAGCATTGTTAAAGGTATTGCTCGTGGATGATGAGCCGTTTATATTACAGGGACTGAAGATACTGATTGACTGGGAGCAGGAGGGATTTGAAGTTGTTAAGACGGCGGCAAACGGAGAGGAAGCACTGGAATATCTGCGCGGGGAGCAGGTAGATCTCATTATTGCGGATATAAAAATGCCGGTCGTCACAGGACTGGAACTTCTGGAAAAAATACGCAGGGAAAAGATTTCCGATGCACATTTTGTGATCCTGAGCGGATATGCAGATTTTGAGTATGCGAGAAAGGCGATCCGTTACGACTGCACAGATTATATTTTGAAACCGGTAGACCGGGAAGAATTGCTGAAGGTGCTGAATAAAGTCCAGGTATTGCGAAGGGCGGACAACCAGAAGAAGCAAAGCAGCCGGGAAATGGAGCAGGCGTATCTGTCCAGACATCTGATCGCATTGATTCAGGGAAAGTTTGACAGTGTGAATCTGGAGTATGTGAAGTCGCATATGGATGGGGCATCCGGTATACGGTATGTAGAGATTCAGATGGATGATGACGGCAGAGCCGAGGAAATATCAGATAAGGAAAAACGGGGCTTTCAGCGGCAGCTGTACCAGTATTGTATTGAGTTCCTGGGACCCCATGCATCACATTGTGTCTTTGATGTCTCAACGCATGAGAAGATTTATGACATCGGGTTATTGTATTGTGATGCGTTTGCAAAGGAGCAGGGGATTGATGGGAAAACATATCTGAACCGGTTTCTTGAGTATCTGATTGCTAACATGCACCAGCCGGTCATCATGCTTGTAGGGAAAAAGGTGCAGGATATCAGCAACATTGCCAGATCTTATGGAAATGCGTGTATGCTCCGGTCTTTTCAGGGATTCCGCACAAAAAAGCCGATCTATTACTATGAGGAGGAAGTGCAGGTTACTTCCGGAGGAATTGTTTTATGCAAGAGCAGTCTGGATCGTCTGTTAAAAGCTGTGGAGCAGAACAACCATGTAGAGATACGGAGTACGATTGAGCAGTTTTACGGGGAGATGATAAGCAGGGAAATGACCGGTGAGACGATGAATCTGAACATCAATTATCTTCTGTTTCAGCTGATCCATCTGGCGAGTGAGCAGGATGACGGGGTAAATCAGGAAGAGATTCTGCGCCTGATCAGTGAGAGCAGCTTTGAAAAGGGGGTAATGCGCGGCAGCAAGGCGCATCTGACCCGGTTTGCATGTGAATACGGTGACTATCTGTCGCAGCTTCGCAAAAATGTATCCAGAGGAGTGCTAGGAGAGATTGAGCGTGAGATCCGGGAAAACTATGCAAAGAATATCACATTAAAGAGCCTGAGTGAAAAATATTACGTCAACAGCGCATATCTGGGACAGCTGTTCCGTAAGAAAAACGGGCAGTCATTCAAAGATTATCTGAATAATTACAGAATGGAACGGGCAGCGGATCTGCTGTTACATACCGATAAGAAGATTGTCGAGATTGCGGAGGAAGTCGGGTATCATGATCTTGATTATTTTGTGAACCGTTTTATTCTGGTAAAAGGCTGTACACCGGCGAAGTTCCGGCGTGAGGCATAAAGGAAATACGGCAAGTTCAAAAGCAGGGCAAAGTATGGAAATAAGAACCTATACTTTGCCCTGCTTTTATCTATACTTCCTCCAATTGTCTGAATCTGCCAGAAAGGTAAAATAGTATTATCAAATAGGGAGGTAGTTACAAGATGAAGAGAAGGAAACTTATCAGTGTATTGCTGGCAGCCACAATGCTGGCAGCCATGTTTGCCGGATGCGGGAGTGATGCGGCATCGACAGACGCAAAGGAAAACGCAGACGGTGCAGACAGCACGGAAGCCGGTGGGGTAAAAGAATTTACGGCTTTTTTTGCAGTTCCCGGTTCAGAGATCAATGACGACAATGAGATTCAGCAGATCATTGCCGATAAGACCGGCGTGAAAGTGAAGGAAACATGGCTGACCGGACAGACGGCAGAGGAAGCTGTCGGCATGATGATCACCGGTGGTGAGCTGCCGGACTTTATCTGCGGGGGAAGCGGACAGTCACAGCTCTATGATGCAGACGTTCTGGTAGCACTCGATGATTATCTGGATGATTATCCGAATATCAAAAACTTCTTTACACAGCAGCAGTGGGATCAGCTTCGCCAGGACGACGGACATATCTACTGGATACCGCAGTTCAGCAATATCAAGGGAGAAGAGAAGGTTTGTACACACAACGATGAGGCATTCTGGATTCAGGCCAGGGTATTAAAATGGGCGGATTATCCGGAGATCCGTACCATGGATCAGTATTTTGATCTGATTGAGAGATATAATGAGGCAAATCCGACCATGGAAGACGGAACAGAGAACATTCCGTATACGATTCTCTGCGATGACTGGAGATATTTCTGCCTTGAGAATGCGCCGCAGTTTCTGGATGGATATCCAAACGACGGCTCCTGTATCGTAGATCCGGAGACATTGACGGTGATCGATTATAATACGACGGATACCGCAGTAAAGTATTTCCAGAAATTGAATGAAGAATATCAGAAGGGAATTGTAGATCCGGAATCCTTTACACAGACCTATGATGAGTATATTGCCAAACTGTCAACCGGACGTGTACTTGGCATGATTGACCAGTGGTGGGATTTTGCTTACACTGCGGGAGATGCAATCAAGCAGGCAGGGCTGGATGCACAGGGATGCGATTACATTCCGCTTCCGATTACCATTGATGAGAGTGTCAAAAACCAGTGGCACTGTTCCGGCGGTGTGTTAAATGTATCAGACGGTCTTGCGATCACCACAAGCTGTGAGGATGTGGAAGCTGCACTGCAGTTTGTAGATGACCTCCTCTCACAGGATATTCACAACCTGCGTTTCTGGGGAGTGGAAGGCGTTGACTATAATGTGGATGACAACGGTGAATTTTACCGCACAGAGGAGCAGAGAACCAGAGCGGTTGACACTGCATACAAAGCATCCCATACCTGTACCTATTCTTATTTTCCGCAGTATTCCGGTACAAGTGATGACGGAATCAATGCGAATAAGCCGGATGGACAGGCGAATGAATTTTTTGACGGATTAAATGATGATGTAAAAGAAGCATTTTCTGCTTATGGCGCAGAGACCTATGTGGATATGATCGGAACAAATGAAGCTCCGGGTGCATGGTATCCGATGTGGTCCTATTCAAACAGCTTCACTACCGATACGGAAGGCGGTATGGCATGGAATAAGATCGGTGAGATCAAGCACGAGTATCTCCCACAGGTCGTGATGGCAAAAGATTTTGACGCGGCATGGGCAGAGTACATGGATGCATACAACAGCTGCGATCCGGGTGCGTTTATCGGTGAGTTACAGACAGAACTTGATAAGAGAATGGAAGAAGCAGCGAAATACGAATAACACATAAAATGAAATTGGAAACAGGCAGATGCAAGGAAGATTTCATCTGCCTGTTTTTTTAAGGAGTGGGGTATGGCTTTGACGAGAACAAGATCCAAAGAAAAAGAAAATCAATATAAAGCAAAGATCACCTGGAAAGAAATAAAGAGACAGAAAGTTCTGCTGTTCTGGAGTGGTGTGATGGTAATCTATGGCATCATTTTCTATTACCTTCCACTGGCGGGATGGGCGATGGCGTTCCAGAATTATAAGCCAAAGCTTGGAATTTTCCACTCTGAGTTTGTGGGACTGCAGAAGTTTCAGACCTTATTTTCGGATATGACATTTATCCGTGTCATCCGGAATACGCTTGCGATGGGTGTGATAAACCTGGTTGTGACATTTGTGACAGCAATCGCATTTGCCATTCTTTTGAATGAGATAAAATCACATGGCGGGAAAAAGGTTGTTCAGACCATCTCTTATCTGCCACATTTCCTGTCCTGGATTATCGTAACGGGAATTCTGCATGATATGCTCTCGGGAAGCGGAATCATCAATGAGATATTGATGAATCTGCATGTGATTACACAGCCAATCAATTTTTTTGCACATCCGAATTATTTCTGGCCGATCGTCGCGTTTGCCAATGTGTGGAAAGAGACAGGATGGAATGCCATTATTTACCTGGCAGCCATCACATCCATTGATCCTTCTTTGTACGAAGCGGCTTCCATTGACGGTGCGGGAAGATGGGCAAAAATCAAATACGTGACACTTCCGGGAATCAAACCAACGATTATGATTCTTCTGTTAATGAATGTAGGAAATGTATTAAATGCCGGATTTGAGATTCAGTACCTTCTGGGAAACGGACTGGTGCAGAAAGTGTCTCAGACGATTGATATCTATGTACTTAAATGGGGTATCAGTCAGGGAGATTATTCCATTGGTACGGCTGCAGGTATCTTTAAGAGTGCGGTAAGTATCATTCTGATTGTCATTGCAAACCAGATTGCAAAGCGCAACGGAGAAGAAAGGTTATTCTAAGGAGGGTAATAGCATGCAACAGCTGGCAGGAGCAAATAAAAAAAGAAAGAGAACAGGATCCGTTGATGCATTTCCCATTGTGAACGGAATCATTATGCTTGTGATTGTTGTAATCACATTATATCCGGTGCTGAATACGCTGGCGATTTCATTAAACGATGGCACGGATGCATTGCGTGGCGGAATTTATCTGTGGCCGAGAAAATTTACATGGAAAAATTATATCACGGTATTGCAGAAAGATAATCTGATTACCGGTGCATATGTCACGGTTGCGCGAACAGTTATCGGAACAGTGCTGGCACTGGCTGCAAACGCGATTCTGGCGTTTGTTGTCAGCAGAAAAAGATTTCTGTTTAAGAGAAGCCTTTCCCTGTTCTGGGTCATTACAATGTATGTGAATGGAGGAATGATTCCGACATTCCTGCTTTACAAAGGACTCGGTCTTACCAATAGTTTCTGGGTGTATGTAATTCCGGGCATGGTAAGTGCGTTTAATATGCTGGTAATCCGCACTTACATGAATGGTATACCGGACAGTCTGGAAGAATCCGCACAGTTAGACGGTGCCGGATATACGACAATTTTTCTAAAGATTTACTGTCCGCTCTGCAAGCCGGTATTTGCGACGGTGGCATTGTTCGTTGCAGTCGGACAATGGAATTCCTGGTTTGATGCCATGCTGTACAACCGCATGAATTCTGATCTGACGACGCTGCAGTATGAGCTGATGAAGCTGCTGTCATCCGTCACGAATCAGGGAACTTCGGCAGAAGCCATGAAGAATGCAGTGGGAACCGTTACACCGACGTCAGTCCGCTCTGCGGCAACGATACTCACGATGCTGCCGATTATCTGCATCTATCCGTTTTTACAGAAATATTTTGTCACCGGTCTTACACTCGGTGGCGTAAAAGAATAATTCCATATAAAAGCGAAGGAGCGTATGCAATCCCATCTTGCCGGTGTCCCTTAAAAACAGTATAATTGACTGGAAAAGAGGGAAAACAGATGAAAAAGAGACTGGCAGAAGGAATGACCTTAATGGTACTGCTTCTGGTGCTGTGGAACATGGCGGCACACACAGACCGCATGGCAGAAGCGCAGATAAAGCATTTTACGGCTTTTTTTCCGACGGAGGGAAACAGCCTTGAATATGGAAATATCATGAAAGCGAAGATTGCAGAGGTGACAGGAGCAGAGTGTGAAGAACTCTGGCTGTCCGGTCAGACCAAGGAGCAGGCGCTCAATTCATACATTGCCAGCGGCAGATATCCGGACTTCATACAGGGGGAAAAAAACTTATACGAAGCAGAGGCATTGATTCCGATTGATGAGTACTGGGAGGAATATCCCAATATCCGGCAATACATGACGAATGAGCAGTGGGATATGCTGCGCCAGGAAGACGGACACATTTACTGGATTCCACAATTCGGGGTGACAAATGGAAAAAGCAGCGATGTGATCCATGACGGGGAAGCATTCTGGATTCAGACGAGGGTTTTAAAATGGGCAGGATATCCGGAAGTTCATACGGTAGAGCAATATTTCGATCTGCTGGAGGCTTATGTGAATGCCAATCTCATGATGGAGAACGGAACCAGGAATATCCCATTTACGGTTCTTAGCGATGACTGGAGATATTTCTGCCTGGAGAATGTGCCGCAGTTTCTGGATGGATATCCTAATGACGGCTGCTGCATGGTCGATCCGCAGACCTTTCAGGTGATGGATTACAACACGACAGAGACGGCGCGGGCTTATTTTGAAAAATTAAATGAAGAATATCGTAAGGGAATACTGGATGCGGAGGCGTTCACAAACAGCTATGAAGAGTATCTGAATAAGCTGTCCACCGGAGCGGTCCTTGGAATGGTGGATCAGTGGTGGCAGTTTTACTATGCGATTTATCCGGCATATGACAGACAGAAATTGAGTGAGCAGGGATGCGATTATGTACCGCTTCCGATTACGATGCAGGAGGGGGTGGAGAACCAGTGGCATGTCGAGAGAGCGGCATCTATCGATACGTCCTCCGGCCTGTCGGTTACGGTCTCGTGTGAAGACATAGACGGTGCCTTGCAGTTTGTGAATGATCTTTTAAAGCCGGAGGTGGAGATTCTGCGTTTCTGGGGGCAGGAAGGAACGGACTATTGCGTGGATGAGGAAGGGGTTTTCTATCTGACGAAGGAACAGTCAAAGCGTTTTTCGGATGATCTGCTGGCATCGGACTATTTCTGCTATTACTCGTATTTCCCACGTTGGGAGGGAATGCTTCCGGATGGGAAAAATGCTTTTTCACTGGAATACCAGCCGGCAGAATTTTTAAAAAGCCAGCCGGGGGACGTCCAGAAATGTCTCAGGGCGTATGGCTGTGAAAGCTATGTGGATATGATTGGGAATCATAAGGCACCGGGAAACTGGTATCCGATGTATTCTTACGCTACATCGCTTTCTGATACCACAGAAGCAGGAATGGTATATGAGCAGATCAATGAGATCAAGCACGAGTGGCTTCCGCGGGTTATTATGGCAGAGGATTTTGATACAGCCTGGCAGGAATACATGGATGCATACAATGCCTGCAGTCCACAGATTTTGATGGAGGATCTGCAGCAGGAAGTGATGCGCCGCATCTGCCGGTAGAACCTTTCATTCTATACGATATTCTCACAGAAGATCTTATAGAATGGGAGGTTTTTTTATGGGGACAGAACTTAACCAGGCGCTGGTGCAGCAGGCACTTTCGTTTGCGCCGGAGATAACGGAAGAACGGCAGGCGGTGAAGGTGTGGGAAGATGGGACGGTAGAATTCTATCTGTATGCACCGACGGCTGAGACGGTGGAAGTGGCGGGTGTGGGCGGTTATTTTGATGCGGCGCCGCTTGCACTCCTGCCGGATGGAAACGGAGGGTTTTACAGGAAGATAGAGAACTTCCCGCGAGGAATGCACTATTATCACTGGTTTGTGGACGGAGTGAAACTGTTTCATCCGAAAGCCGGTTTTTCTTATGGCTGCTTTGAGACAATCAACACATTTGAGGTGCCGGAGCGCGGAGCAGAATTTTACTATCTGAAAGAGGTACCGCATGGAACGGTGCATCTGGCAAAGTATGCATCCGGTGTAAACGGTCACCTGAAAGAATGTTATGTATACACGCCTTATGGAAGCCAGAAAGATCCCAGCCGGCGGTATCCGGTCTTATATTTACAGCATGGTGTCGGTGAAAATGAGACGGGATGGATCTGGCAGGGGAAGCTGAATTACATCATGGACAATCTGATCGCGGAGCATAAATGCAGGGAAATGATCGTGGTGATGAGCTGTGATTATGCGTTTATTGAGGGTGAGGAGGCAGTTTTCTTTCCCGGGGATTTTGACAGAGAGCTGATGGAGGATCTGATTCCTTATGTGGAAACACATTTTCCGGTAAAGCAGGGCAGAAATTACCGGGCACTGGCAGGTCTTTCACTGGGGTCTGCACTGGCGGCAAGAAGTGTATGCAGGCACCGGGATAAATTTTCGGCACTTGGAATGTTTTCCGGGGTATCGCTTTATGACGCAGAGAGGATCTGCACGGATGAGGCAGAAAAACCGGATGTTGTGTTTTTCTCCTGCGGGAGCAGGGAAGAGGAGATTTCGCGCGGAATAGAGGATATCTGTAAAAAAATGCGCGAATCAGAAACGCTTTGCGTAAAGAAAGTATATGAAGGCTATCATGAATGGCATGTCTGGAGAAAGAGTCTGAGAGATTTTGTGCCGCTTCTGTTTTGTGGCGCAGAGACTGTGGAAGAAACGATATCTGCATGCTGCATGGAGCGCCGCCTGGATGAAAAACAGCTGTCCGTCCAGAGCATGGAGGAGCAGATGCTCTTTTTTGATCCGGTACACCGGCAGATCCGGTTTGAAACGGATGCGCAGGGGAGACCGGCAGGGAAATATCCAAAGACCATACCGGGCGTAAAAGTGTGCAGTGACGGCACGGCAGAATTCTATCTGGAGGCACCCGGTGCGGCTCGTGTGGAAGTCTGTCTTAAGGAGAAGCATGAGATTTTGGCTGCGTTAACGGAGCAGCAGCCAGGAATATGGCGAGGAAAAATAGGAGGACTTTCTGCCGGCTATCATGAGGTACATTTTATCGTCAACGGCGTGGAGACGATTCATCCGGAAGTTCCGGCAGGGTATGCCGGATATAACGGACAGGGCAGTTTTGCATGCAATTATTTTGAGATTCCGGAACCGGAGTTCTGTTATCCGCAGCTGGCGAATGTGCCGCATGGCATGCTTCATATGGAATGGTACCGGGAGGAAGAAAATGGCGGATACCGCCTGTGTTATGTGTATACACCGGCAGGATATGAGAAGCATGCAAAACAGAGGTATCCTGTTCTTATTGTGGAGAGCTTTCGGTGGGAGAGCGAATGTGTGTGGATTCATCAGGGGAAAATCGCCAACATGGCTGACCGGCTTATCGCAGAGGGAAAAATGACGGAAATGATTCTTGTGATGCAGAAGTGCAGCAAGCGGAAAGAAGCGAGGATTCCGGAGGAGATCATTCAAAAATACCGTGTGATACCGGGAGAAGAGCATCGGGCGATGATAAAGGCACAGGATGGATCTGACTGGACATCTCGCAGACATCAGCTGGCAGAGCAGCTGAAGAACTCTTTCCGGTAAGGAGAAGGATTGAAAATATGGAAGAGATTATATTTTGGGTGGAAGATGCGGCAGATTCCGGGGTAAAGAAGATAGCGGATAAAGTTGCCGGCGATGTGGAGCTGGTAACGGACAGACGCCCGCGGGTGCTGTACGGCACATCACAGGAAGAACTTGCGGATGTGGCAGAACGGGCAGAGACTGTGATTGTTCCGGCTACGGTTGGAAAAAGCAGACTTCTGGAGCAGATGGAGGAAGAAAAGAGAATCGGTCTGGAACAGATCCGGGGAAAACGGGAGTGTTATGGCTGGTTTTTCCTGAACGATCCAGAATGGCACGGAACACAGATTCTTCTGATTGCAGGGAGCGATAAGCGTGGAACAATCTACGGACTGTTTCATCTGTCAGAACTTCTGGGCGTATCTCCGTTTGTCGACTGGTGTGGTATCAGGCCGCCTCACCGTGAGCATGTGGGGCTTCGTGCATCGATGGCGTGTGTGGCGGGAGAGCCGTCTGTAAGATACCGCGGTTTTTTTATCAATGATGAATGGCCGGCATTTGGAACATGGTGCAACCGGCGCTTTGGGGGATTTGGAACTTCGGTTTATGAGCATGTGTTTGAATTGCTGCTAAGGCTGAAAGGAAACTATCTGTGGCCGGCGATGTGGAGCGCCAGATTTGGGGATGACGGCCCGGGACTTGCAAACGCAAAGCTGGCAGACGAATACGGAATCATTATGGGAATGTCGCATCATGAGCCGTGTCTGAGACAGGGGGAGGAGTATAAGTACCTGCGAGGAAAAGATTCGGTATATGGCGATGCATGGAATTTCCGGACGAACCGGGAAGGCATCATCCGGTTCTGGAAAGACGGACTGCTTCGGAGAGGAAAATTTGAAAATGTGATTACCCTGGGCATGCGTGGAGAGGCGGATACGGCAATTCTCGGAGAAAAAGCAACATTGGAAGACAATATTGAACTGCTGCGCGATGTGCTAAAAACGCAGAATGAGCTGATCCGGGAGTGTGTGGATGAGGACGTAAAGCGTGTCCCGAGAATGCTTGCTCTCTACAAGGAAGTGGAAGCGTTTTTTTATGGAAATGATCAGACGGCGGGGCTGATGGGATCGGAAGAACTGGAAGATGTTATTTTACTGCTGTGTGATGACAACTATGGAAACCTCAGGACACTGCCGACAAAGGAGATGAGGACGCATAAGGGCGGATATGGGATGTACTATCATCTGGACTATCACGGCTGGCCCATTTCCTATGAATGGATCAACAGTTCGTACCTTCCGAAAATCTGGGAACAGATGACAACGGCATATGAATTCGGGGTGCGGGAACTTTGGATTGTCAATGTGGGGGATATTGCAACGCAGGAGTTCCCACTGTCGTATTTTCTGGATATGGCATATGATTTTGGACGTTGGGGAAGTGGTGCCGTCAATCAGACCGCAGAGTATACCAGACAGTGGACGAGGCAGCAGTTTGGAAGCTTTACGGAGGAAATACAGGAACAGATTGCGGACGTTCTGCAGGGATATACCAGATTGATACAAAAGAGAAGACCTGAGGCAATGCGTGCAATGGTGTATCACCCGGTGCATGGAAGAGAAACGCAGGATACACTGGAGGAGATTAAACGGATACTTACGGAAGCGGAGCGTGTGTATGCGTGGATGAAGGAACATGCGCCGGAATACGAAGCGGCGTTTGTGGCGCTCATCTATTACCCTGCGGCAGGAACACTGAATCTGACCAGGATGCATCTTCTGGCAGGGATGAATCAATATCTGGCAAAGCTTGGAGCACTTCGCGCGAATGATTACGGGGATGCGGTAGAACAGTGTCTGAAGCGTGACCGGGAACTGGTGACGGTATATCATCAGATGGATCACGGGCGCTGGAATGGCATGGGAGCATCGGAGCATATCGGATTTGTGCACTGGAATGAGGATGAATGTTTAAACCCTGTGATTCACCGGGTACTGCCCGCGGATAAACCGAGACTGGTTGTGACAGTGGATCAGACGATGCAGCATGCAGAGGGAAGCCCATGGCTTACGGAATCCATGAAACTGCCGGATTTTTTAGACCCTGCGTGCAGGAGCGCCGGGATCACCCTGTATGGGCTGAGTGAATGTGAGGCTGCATACGAGGTCACAGAAAAACCGGAATGGCTTTCGGTGTGGCCGATGCAGGGCGTGCTGGACGGGAAAAAGCACAATTATGAAAAGCTGGAACTTGTAATGAACCGGGAGCGTTGGGCAATGAACCGGGATGGAAATACAGGTACGTCTGCTTGTGGAGTGCTTGAAATAAAAACGCCTTCCGGCTGCTGCCGGATCGAGATACCGGTATGTGAAAATCTGCCGGAAGTACCGGAAGGTACCTTTGTGGATACGGCAGGTTATATTGTGATGGAGGCAGAGCATTATGCAGACCGGAAGGATGGATATGCAGCGGATGGTAAGCGGGAAGGAAAAAACGAAAAGGTACGGTTTCAATGCATCAGGGACTATGGAAAAACGCGGTCTGCCATGAAAGCATTTCCGGTCACAGCGTATGGTGTGCCGGGAGAAAATGCACCGTATCTGGAGTATCATTTCTGGGTATCAAAGCCCGGCGGGTATGTACTTACGCTTTATATGCAGCCCTCCAATCCGGTGGCGAACGATCAGAAACTCTGCTACGGTGTGCAGAATAACGGTGGTGAGATCCGGATTTATAACGCGGTACCTGAGGGATACCGGATCGGAGATCAGGGAGAGTTCTGGGCAAAAGGTGTATTAGACCAGATACGCAGACAGGAGATTCCGGTTTCATGCAGAAGTGGTATCAACCGTCTGCGCATTTATTCCGTCACACCTGGGTTTGTTCTGGAAAAGCTGTTGATCCGCCCGGAAGGAACGGATGTCCTGGAAAGTTATCTGGGACCCAAAGAGACGTATCACACATAAAGGAAAGAGGAGAAAAGGAGTAGAACGATGGCGGGAGCATTTGAGACGGGAAAGTATCGCAATGTGTTTGCAGAGTACGGGTATCCGGAAGCGGAGATTCAGAGAAGAGTGGAGCAGACATTTGAGACAATTTTTTATGGGAATGAGGAGGAGCGTTTCTATCATGAGGTGGGAGCCGACATGGCATACATAGAGGATACGGGAAACCATGATGTGCGCACAGAGGGAATGTCCTATGGAATGATGGCATGTGTGCAGATGAACCGCAGGGAAGAGTTTGACCGGCTGTGGAAATGGACCCGGACATATATGTACATCGAGGATGGACCATGTAAGAATTATTTTGCGTGGTCCTGTGCAACAGATGGCAGTAAAAATGCGGAAGGTCCGGCTCCCGACGGAGAAGAATATTTTGCCATGGCACTGTTTTTTGCGGCAGACCGCTGGGGAAATGGAACCGGAATATTCCACTATGCAGATGAGGCGCGGGCAATTCTGCGGGAATGCATCCACAAGGGAGAGCCGGGGCATCCGGGGGAACCGATGTGGGACACATCCAGGCATCTGATCAAGTTTATTACAAATTGTAATTTCAGCGATCCGTCTTACCATCTGCCCCATTTTTATGAATTATTTGCCAGATGGGCGGACGAAGATGACCGGGAGTTCTGGAGAGACGCGGCAGAAGCGAGCAGAGCGTATCTGCATCTGGCATGTCATCCGGACACCGGTTTGTCGGCGGAGTATGCGGAGTATGACGGGACTCCGCATGAGGGACATCAGGAGATTTTCGGCAGGCATGACTGGTATTACAGTGATGCGTACCGGACGATTGCGAATATTGCCATGGACTGGCTGTGGTTTGGGAGAGATCCCTGGCAGCAGGAGATTGCGGGAAAATTACAGAGCTTTTACTGCGAAAAGCAGAGCGGACACTGGGATGGTGTGTTTCTGACGGACGGCACGCTTCTTAGAGAGCGGGCGCTGCACCCGGTTGCGGTGATAGCGGTAAATGCAGAGGCTTCGCTGGCTGCGAAGGGAGAAAATGCAAAGGAGTGCATCAGAAGGTTCTGGGAGACGCCGCTTCGGACAGGGGAACGCCGTTATTACGACAATTTCCTGTATCTGTTTGCCATGCTGGCACTGTCCGGGAATTATCGTATTTACTGAATAAAGTTAGGTCATGAATCTGATATTTTAATGTCGTATCTGGTATTCTGATTTTCAAAGGAAGGTTATATTTAATGTAGAAAACCTTAGAAAATCAAAACAGGAGAAAGCATATATGAAATATGGATATTTTGACGAGACGAAGAAAGAGTATGTAATTACAAGACCGGATACACCGGCACCGTGGGTTAATTATCTCGGTTCCCCGGAATATGGCGCGATTATTTCAAACAATGCAGGCGGATACAGTTTTGCAAAATCCGGAGCTAACGGAAGAATTTTAAGATACATCTTTAACCAGTTTGACGAACCCGGAAGATATATTTATATCAGGGATAATAAAAGCAAAGACTACTGGTCGGCTTCCTGGCAGCCGGTGGGAAAGGATCTGAAAACTTACCGGAGTGAATGCCGCCATGGAACTGCTTATACAAAAATGCAGGCGGATTACAGCGGTATTCACTCAGAAGTGAGATATTATGTGCCGCTAGACCGGGCGTATGAGGTGTGGAATGTATGCATTGCCAACACATCTGCAGAAGAAAGAGAACTGACGGTTACCGGGTACGCTGAATTTACAAACAACAGCAACTATGAGCAGGATCAGGTGAATTTACAGTATTCGCAGTTTATTACGCGCACGGTTTTCTGTGGGGATCATGTGCGGCAGATGATTCATGCGAATCTGGATCAGATCGAGGAAGGCAGCGATGTCGATGATAAAATCGTTGTCAGCCGTTTCTTTGCACTGAAGGGAGCAAAAGTGACATCCTGGTGCGGCGACAGAGAGAAGTTCCTCGGAAGATATCACGGATATGGCAATCCGGCAGGTGTGGCAGAGGGAACATTGTGTAACGAGGGAAATGAGAACGGCAACAGCTGCGGAGCACTCAGTACGGTGGTGCGGCTTGCACCGGGAGAGCACTGTGAGTTCGCATTTCTGGTTGGAATGAAAGAGGAACCTGAGGTGGCAGAGATTTTGGCCTCCTATGTGCTGCCGGAGCAGGTCTGTGGAAAGGAATTGCAGCAGCTGACCGATTACTGGCATGGAAAGCTTGCACATTTTCAGATAAAGACACCGAGTGAAGAATTCAATGCCATGATAAATACATGGAACGCCTATAACTGCTTTATGACATTTATCTGGTCGCGTGCAGCGTCGTTTGTCTACTGTGGACTGCGCAATGGATACGGTTATCGTGATACGGTACAGGATATACAGGGAGTCATTCACCTTGCACCGGAGATGGCAGTTGAAAAAATCAGGTTTATGCTTTCCGCACAGGTGGATAATGGAGGCGGACTGCCACTGGTAAAGTTTACACACAATCCGGGACATGAAGATACGCCGGATGATGCATCTTATGTAAAGGAAACCGGGCATCCGGCATATCGTGCAGACGATGCGCTCTGGCTGTTTCCGACCGTCTACAAGTATATAGCGGAGACCGGACATCTGGAATTTATGGATGAAGTGATTCCGTATGCAAACCGGGGAGAGGCGACTGTTTACGAGCATCTGAAGCGTGCCATCGATTTTTCCATGAACCATCTGGGAAAACACGGTATGCCGGCGGGGCTGTATGCCGACTGGAATGACTGCTTAAGACTGGGCAAAGAAGGGGAATCCACATTTGTTGCCATGCAGCTTTATTATGCGATGAATATATTGCGAAAGTTTGCAGAATACAAGCAGGATAAAGAAACGGCTGCCTATCTTGATGAAAAGCAGGAGGAACTGGGGAAATTGCTGCAGGAACTCTGCTGGAATGAGGACCGTTTTATCCGTGGATTTACAGAAGCAGGCGAAGTGATCGGAAAGCGCACAGATCCGGAGGCAAATATGTGGCTGAACCCGCAGAGCTGGGCGGTGATCAGCGGGCTGGCAAAAGCGGATCAGGCAGATATGGCACTTGAGAGGGTATATGAGAAATTAAACACGCCGTATGGTGCAATATTGATGGACCCGCCGTATCATGCGCACGCCTTTGACGGAGCACTGGCTGTCATCTATAATCCGGGTGCAAAAGAAAATGCAGGTATTTTCTCACAGTCGCAGGGATGGATTATCCTGGCGGAGGCATTGCGGGGACATGGAGACAGAGCATTTACTTATTTTATGGAAAATGCACCGGCTGCACAGAATGACCGTGCACAGATCCGCGTGATTGAACCTTATTGCTATGGACAGTTCACGGAAGGAAAGGCAAGTCCGAATTTCGGAAGGTCACATGTGCACTGGCTCACGGGAACTGCTTCCACGGTTATGGTCGGCTGTGTGGAGGGAATTCTGGGTATGCGTCCGGATTTCTATGGACTGCATCTTACGCCTGCAATTCCGCATGAATGGGAGGAGTTTGAAGTAAATAAAGTTTTCAGAGGCTGCCAGTTACATATTGTTGTGAAAAATCCGGGACATGTGCAGTCGGGATGCGACAGACTACTTGTAAATGGAGTCAGGATGCAGGGAGATTATATTCCGCAGGAAGTATTGAAAAAGCAGACAGAAATCGTATTGTATATGTCATAAGATGGGAGGAAAGATTCGTGGGAAAGATAGAATTTTTGGATCAGCAGGGAAGCTTCCGGGTGTATCAGCCGGAAGACTACAGTGGATTGTATTTTCCTCTTGCAGGAGACGGTGGGTTAAAATCCTGCATTACACCGACACTTGGCGGCGACAGCAAAAGGGATCAGAACCATTTCCTGATGGAGCCGGTCAGTATTGAAAATCTCCATAACAATAAAAATACAAGAAATTTCTGGTGCCGTATCAAAAACCGGGGATACTGGTCAGCCTGCGGTTCGTCGGCAGAGGCAGAATTTCTGCGGTTTACCGGAGAACAGGAGAAAAGCGTACTGGAAGCCGGATTTATGTGGCAGAAACTGACGCGGACATCCGCAGTCCATGGACTAAAAGCAGAGATTACTTCTTTTGTTACGGTAGACGGAGCGATGGAAGTGATGATGACGGAACTTACCAATATAACAGAGGAACCGCTTGAAATGACACCGATTGCAGTGATGCCGGTCTATGGAAGAAGTGCAGACAATATCAGGGATCACCGCCATGTGACTTCCCTGCTACACCGGATCTGTACCACGGATTATGGGGTGGAGGTGACGCCTGCGATGTCGTTTGATGAGCGGGGGCATCAGAAGAATCATACAACGTATTTTGTATATGGTTCCACCGGAGAGGGAGAGGCACCGGCAGCTTTTTACCCGACCGTCGGGGAGTTTATCGGGGAGGGAGGTTCCTATCTCATACCGGAGGCAGTCCGGACAGAAAAGCCGGGAGCTGTGGCAGGAAGTAAGGCAGAGGGAAAAGAAGCAGTGGGAGCTCTTAAATTTGCGGAGATTTTATTAAAACCACATGAGACAGTCTGCTATCTGACTCTGGGCGGAATGACCGACGAGAGATCACAGATCGAACCTCTTACAGCATCTCTCAGACAAAGAAGCCAGGTAAAGGAAGCTTATGATGAAGTAAAACGGTACTGGACAAAGAAAGTAAACATCACATTTAAAACGGGTAATCCGGATGCAGACAATTATCTTAAGTGGATTACGTTCCAGCCAATTCTGCGGAGAATTTACGGCTGTTCGTTCCTGCCGTATCATGATTACGGAAAAGGAGGACGTGGCTGGCGGGATCTGTGGCAGGATTGTCTGGCATTGCTTCTCATGGACCCTTCCGCAGTCCGGCAGATGATCATCGACAATTACGGCGGTGTCCGGGTGGACGGAACCAATGCCACAATTATCGGAAATGCGCAGGGGGAGTTTATTGCGGACCGGAATCATATTACCCGTGTGTGGATGGATCATGCGTTCTGGCCGTTTGTGACGACAAAATTTTATATTGACCAGACAGGAGATCTCGAGATTCTTTTTGAGAAGGTTCCGTATTTTAAGGATCTGCAGTCCAAAAGAGGCACAGATCACGATACCGGATGGGACGAGACATATGGAAAATGCCAGCGCACAGAGGGTGGCGTCGTCTATTTCGGAAGTGTACTGGAACATCTGCTTCTTCAGAATCTCTGTGCATTCTACGATGTCGGCGCGCACAATGAGATGCGGCTGCACGGGGCAGACTGGAATGACGCGCTGGATATGGCATGGGAAAATGGAGAAAGCGTGGCATTTACAAGTGCTTATGCGGGAAATTTAAAAGAGATTGCGCACTGTATCCGGCTGTTAGAGCAGGAGACCGGCTGCAAGCGTTTTGAGATTGCAGAAGAGATGGGAATGCTGTTTGCAGGTGGCAGGGAGCTGTATGAGAATGTGGAAAAGAAACGAGGGATACTGGACGCCTATCTGGAGAAATGTGCACATAATCTCAGTGGTCAGACCATGATCGTAAAAGCAGAGCAGATCTGTAGCAATCTGGAGGAAAAAGCAGACTGGCTGATGGAGCATATAAGGGTGCAGGAGTGGATTGCTGAGGATGAGGCACGCGGATGGTTTAATGGCTATTATGACGATCATAAGAATCCGGTGGAGGGCTGTAAAGACGGGAAGGTACGGATGATGCTGACGAGTCAGGTCTTTGCGATTATGAGCGACACGGCAACACCGGATCAGATCCGCAAAATCTGCCAGAGTGCCGATAAATATCTGTATGATGAGAAGGCGGGCGGCTACCGTCTGAATACGGATTTCGGTGAAGAAAAAATGGATCTGGGAAGAATGTTCGGATTTGCTTACGGGGAGAAGGAAAACGGAGCAGTATTTTCCCATATGGCTGTCATGTACGCCAATGCACTGTACCGGAGAGGATTTGCGCGGGAGGGAAATAAAGCCCTGCAGGCTCTTCTTAACGCGGCAATGAATTTTGACAACAGCAGGATGTATCCGGGACTGCCGGAATATTATGATCTGTCAGGAAGAGGCATGTATGCATACCTGACGGGTGCGGCAAGCTGGTATCTCCTTACGATGGTTACGGAAGTATTCGGCGTAAAGGGGGTCATGGGAGATCTGGTAATTGCGCCGGCATTCATGCCGGAACAGTTTGATGCGCAGGGAAATGCAGAAGTAAAGCTGATTTTTGCGGGAAAGAAATTCGACATCCGGTTCTCAAATCCGGAAAAGTGTGAGTGTAAAAAAGAGTGGATAAAAAGTGTCCTCTGCGATGAAAAGCAACTGGAACCACAAGCGGGGGCAGCATATGCCGTGCGGATCAAAAAGGAGTGGATCAAACAGCTGGATGCAGAAAAAGAGCATGTCATAAAAATCCTGTTTGGAAGATAGGAAGCAGATAGTGGTCTTCACGGGAGGCATACACGGTTCTTCGGGGGTAAACAATATTGCACGAAGCACAGCATGCCAGATTCCTGGAGAAAAGCAGCTGGAGCATTCGTCGGAAAAAAATGCGCGTATTTCTTCCAGCCAGAGCTTTGCAGCTGATTCCGTGTCTCTTCCACGTTTGGACACACTGGCGGGCGCATGTCCGACACACCGGAGACAATGGGTGGACTTTCTGGCAGCACTAACGGTGCTCCCTCATAGACAATATTAAACCGCGCGAACCGAAACTCGCTGCTATCAGCTATTGAAATCAGGGCAGATAGCAGCTCAGACATCGGCTTCGCGCGGTTATGTTTTTTT
>OAUU01000487.1_pt1 | contig 28814 bp, 8 predicted proteins | sample 1501381 | NCBI WGS metagenome assembly OAUU01 (sample SAMEA2580057, study PRJEB22360) | human gut metagenome | reverse complement strand
TCGGAAGTTTCTTAGGTTTATTTTTCTCAACGCCCTTTCCCGGCTTATCATAATTATTAAAAATACTCATATTATCACCTCAAAATCCCATAGTTATAAGAGTCGTTAATATTCCTTCGTCATCATTAGATTTTGCTATATGTTTAACTCTTTTTTTGACCTTATCAGGTGCATTTTGCATTGCAAATCCCATTCCGGCAAGTTGTATCATTTCCAAATCAACCTCACCGTCACCAAAAGCGACCGTCTGACTAAGCGATATCCCCATATAATCACATAGAAAACGCATTGCATTCGCCTTTGATGCCATAGGATGATTTATTTCAAGATAAGTATCCTTTGAACGGCATATGTACACATTTGGGAATTTCCTTCTTAATTTAATGCCAAGAGTGTCAATGCTATCTTTATTTCCCATACACAACAGCTTATGAACCCCTGTATATTCCTCAAAATCTGATATTTTGCCCTCAGTTGCCGATAAGCCTGTTATTTTCTCCTCATTTATCAACCACGAATTATTTTTATTATCCGTCAGCCATAAATCATGTGAGTATGTACAACAACAAATGCTTTTATCTGTTTTGATGACAAATGCGTGTATATCCTCCGCCGTTTGCACCGACATCTCCAGACTTTGTATCACTTTCCTGTCGGCATCATGTACAAGTGCACCGCTGTAAGAAATCGCCGGTGCTTTTATTCCAAGTTCCTCCATGACAGGAAACACTCCGCTTTCCAGACGTGATGAGGCAAGAACAAAGGGGATTCCTTTTTTCGCAAGTTCCTGTATTTTTTTCTTAGTGTCAAATGATATTTTTTGATTGCTGTCCAAAAGCGTGCCGTCAATATCACTGAATATTATTTTGCACATATTTATTTCTCCACTTTTCTAAAATAAAATATTTGTGTAGCAAAATCATAACTTCCAAATTCAGGCGTAATGCCATTATACATAAGCTCATCACCGCCGTATATATTCCCGGTAAAGGTATCAATATAGTCTAAATCAGGGTCAAGACCTTGTAATCTTATGCGCTTATCTTCACAGTTAGCCTCAGACAAACGCTTTGCACACATCAAAAATGCTTCTGATTGATTTTTCATTACCATCTCCCATGCACAATAATTGGAGGTATATGGATTTTGTAATCTGTAAAAATCTCCTCTAAGCATTATCGGACGAAGTTTTTTTTCAAGTTCTATCTGATTTCTGACCTCTAAAAGCTCCTCGTCAGACATGTTTGTTATATCAAGTTCGTATCCGAATACACCGCAATATGCCACATCAGCACGTGTTTTAAGATTTGTTACACGCCCGTTCTGATGATTCGGAACTGCTGTAACGTGTGCAGAAATTGATGATACAGGATAGCCTATTGATGTGGAATACTGAATTTCCATTCTCTTTACGGCATCAGAATTGTCGCTTGCCCAAATCTGTGGCATATACGCAAGAATTCCTGCATCAAATCGACCGCCTCCGCCGCTGCATCCTTCAAACAAAACATTTGGAAAACGGCTCGTTATTACGTCCATAATCTTGTAAAAACCCAGAGTAAACTTATGATTAAAACCTTTGTACGAAATATCGGTCATAGGTCTGTTCATATCCCATTTTACATACTCAATATTTGCCGACGATAAAATATCGCATACCGAATTTATCGCATATTCACACACTTCATCAAGTGTTAAATCCAAAAGATATTCAAATCGACTCTCTGTCGGCTCAATACCGGGATAGCGTACTATCCAATCCTTGTGCATACGATATAAATTTGATTTCGGATTTACAGATTCCGGTTCAAACCAAAGCCCGAATTTCAAACCTAAATCGTTTATTTTTTGTGCCAATCCGTCAATTCCCGATGGTATCTTTTTTAGATTTACAGACCAATCGCCCATAGATGTTTCCTCGTCATATCTATCTCCGAACCAGCCGTCATCAAGCACAAACAACTCAACACCCTGTTCCTTTGCCGTTTTAGCGATATTTAAAAGCTTTTCTTCATTAAAATCCATATATGTCGCTTCCCAGTTATTTATAAGTATCGGACGCTCTTTATTTACCCATTTACTGCGACACAAATTTTGTCGGATTACATCGTGCAGTTCACGCGAAATACCGCCTATTCCCTTGTCACTGTAGCACATAACGGACTGCGGAGTCTGAAAGCTCTCGTCTTCTTTAAGTTTCCACTCAAAACCAAACGGGTTTATCCCTTGCATAAGACGTATATTTCCAAATTGGTCACATTCAAGCATAGTCGAGTGATTACCGCTATATACAAGAGTCATCGAGTACACCTCACCACTCATTTCGTCTGCACCCGACTTTGCCAGCATTACAAACGGATTTATGTTATGACCGCTCCCACCTCTTGCGTTTGATATATCTATTTTGACACCCTGACGAATTTCACTCCTATACATTTCGCGTTCCTTTGCCCATCCTCCCGAAAAATGGATAAGCTCGTAATTATCTTTTGAAATATCAAGTGCCGCAGAGTATGCAGAATCTATTGTTATTTCAACATTAGATGTATTCACTATTTTCGTACTTCTTACAATTATGTCATATTCATCAAAAACGGTATAACTCAATATTGCTTCAAATCCTGCATTCTTATCCTCCAATGTGATTTCAAGCGTCTGAGCGTGTTTATCACCCATAAACAAATTCGGCATACCGTCGATTTCCTGAGTAGCATTTTGGATAATTTTATGCGTCTTGTATGTAAGCCTTGAAACACTGCCTCCTTGCCTATTGACAATACTGTATGCCGGTGTGCGAAGGTCAGTATAGCCGTATGCGGGATATTCCTGCGGACATATATCCAAAGTCCACTTATCCGGTCCATAACCGTTCCATACAGACCATTTTTGCTTAATCCACTCATAATTTTTATCGCGAAGTTTCTTACCGTAATAGTAATGCAATAAATCTCCACATTCATTAACTGCCATTATATAACTTATATTTTTCCCTTGCAGATGAAAAACATTTTTGTTTTTTATTATCATTTTACAGCACTTCCTTTGTTTTGATATACATATATTGTATCATAAAGTTAAACCTTTTTGAATATTAAATATTTAACACTATTATTTTATTTAACACAAAAGCCGGTAAGTATATACTTACCGGCTTTGTAATATTTATCTTATTATCATTACCTCATGTAAATTGCCCTGATATTCTTGAACATATACCAAGTCATCATTAAATATTTCATTTTTGTTTGATGGGTATACATTTCCGTTTTCATATATGTAAACATTGGTTGCAGATGCAAATTTGTGCGGATCTTTGCTTACAATGTTATCATTTCCGTCAGCATCCACAAGTAACACATTAGTGTTTCTGTCGGTTACGGTTCCGAAACTTACCCATAAATCAGGCATTACAAGAGTTCCGCCTTCCCAATATTTATTAGGAGTATCGCTACCTTCAGCAATGGCAAGTTTTTGTTCGTTAGCTTTAAATAAAAGCTGAACAGCTCTGACATCGCCTTTCACATCTACGCTTACTTGTACTACGTCGCCTGCTTTAAGGTCTCTGACATAATATTTGCCCCTGTTATCTTTCATTTCCTTATTCTTAACTTGATATGTAACCTTTCTGCCCTGCTGATAACCTTCAAGACCTATTATTTCATCATCGTCATCATTTATGCCGGAATATATATCAGTTATAATCAGAGAACGCTTTGAACGCATATTCTCCGGTTCTGAAAAGTTTTCCTTTAAAACTATGCATGAAGCATACATATAATCATCTATATCGTATACAGATATATCATATGTTGTATTATTTACAAGTAATGACGGATTCATCACGGTATAATCATATTTATCTTCGTTATAAGGAATTACAAATATCGGCGTTGTTGAATCCAACAGATATTTGGAATTAAAGCACATATTATTCTTTCTGTACTTTCCTGCACCTTTAAAGTGCATTGAAAATATTTCCGTCGCCGTATCTCTGCCTATGTATGATTTATTAGCAGTATTTATTTTTGTTATTCTTTTATCGGAACTCACTTTATATGTAACCAGCTGATTTTTCTCTATACGCTGAAGAGCTGTTCCAAGATTACATTTTTCTCCGTTTACATTTACAGATTGTTTTACAGTAAATGTTTCTCTTGTTCCTTCTGCGGTTAAAATCTCAGCAAAACAATCTCCGTTAGGATCATCTCCTCGGTAGAAATTTAACAAATAGCCGTATTGAGATGAGGCCTCTTTTAATCCTACACATCTGACTATTCTTCCATAATTATCGAAATAGAAACTTCCCCCACGTCCGACTTTCAAAGCATCACCGGCATACGACGGTGATATATTATACTTTGTTCCGGAAATAGTCATTGTTCCTGAACTTAATGAGGTTATTTCTCCTGTAACAAGTCCGTCTAATATTTGAACTGATATTACACTTGAATCGGCACTCTTTGCAACTGCGATGACACTTCCTTGTTTTATAGCATCAGCAGTAGTTCTTATGCCGTTTTCATATACTGTTAGTCTATCAGCTTCTCCAAGTTCTACAGAGGTTTTTGCCGTATAATCATTAACTGTATATGTATTTTTTGATATCGCATCTACTAAATAATACTCATAATCGTTTATTATAACAACATTGTATTTACCGTTACTGTCATTATCTATAAAATAATTTTGAGAATTAAGCGACATCACCGCTTCAATTCCGATAGAGCCGTCTGATACTTTTCCGTTATAAATAATCATATATTTATCATCAAGCTTTAGGGTTTTGCTCTTGCTGTCCCCATCATAAATAATAGCCTTATCGGTTGCCGATGTTATATCATTGCCATAAACAGAAACGGTCTGATTTTTTGACTTGTTTGTCTCTATCCATCTTAAAGTTTTTTCATTATCATCATGATAATAGAATTTGACATTACTGCCTATGAGATGTTCGGTTATCGTATTTCCCACAAAATATTCTTCACTGTCAATGCGGACTACTCCTATTCCGGTTGTTCCTCTACCGTCAATAGCCGCTGTTTCATTGGCGTTTACAACACCTTTTCCCTCATAGATTTTTAAATAATGCTCCATTACAGTCTCATCAGTATAGCTATATGAGTTTATTCCATCTAATTTCAGTGCTTTCATATCAAGCGTATTCCAGAATAGCATAACCATTTGGTCATATGTAAGAGGCTCACTGCTGTTTAAAGATACACCGACATTCTTTGTCAGACCCATTTGCGATGCAAAATTAAAATAATTGTCTGTATTCCCCATAATTTCATCATAGTTTATAATATCAAGTATAATCTTTATTGCCGTTGAAGCACCGATTGTGTCGCTTTCTTCGTCCAAATCATATTTCTTCATAAACGACGATATGTTCATATTGTCTATTCCTATCAACCTATAAGCAAAACTGACAAAATCTTTTGCCGACACCTTTGCTTCTGCATCATATGAAGAAGGATATCCGGGTACGATATTTAATGCTGCCATAAGGCTTACTTGAAGTTCGTTTTTTATTCCAAGCTCGGCGTGAACCACCGCAGATGGAACAAACAAAGTTATTACTGTTGATAATGCTATAAGCAAACTTATAATCCTTTTTTTCATTCTGCTCCACCTGCCATTCTATAAATAATTACCGCCGCTTGTGCTCTTGTCGCATTTTCAAGCGGATTAAAGTTTCCATCCTCAAATCCCGATACAATGCCTGCTTTAGACATATCCCTTACTGCATTTAACGCATAGCCGGATATATTGCTTTCATCGTTGAATATTATACTTGCTCCATTCGGCAAAGTAATATTTGCCGCCGTACATGCTCTGTCAATCATAACACACATATCCTGTCTTGAAATAAGCACATTCGGAGCAAACTCGCTCTCGCTTATTCCGGATACTATACCGTATTTTACCGCTGCAGCAACACTATTATAATACCAAGCGTCATTTTCAACATCGGTAAAACTACATTCTGCATCAGAGGTGTCTATACGCTCTGCATAGCTTAACATTCCAATCAGTATTTGAACAAATTCGGCTCTTGTTATACTGTCATCAGGGCAGAATTTTGTGGTTTCTTTTCCGTTAATAACATTTACACTGCGGAGTGTTGCTATTGCTTTATGTGCCCATTTAACACTTCCAATATCCGTAAAGCCTGCTACATTGTCCATTCCCTGCGTAAAATATGTAGGGTCCGGCTGAGGCAGTAATTCTTCTATTGTCGTGCCTGTATTTGTGCCAACAGTACCATTTGTACCGTCATTATTTCCGTTTACATCAAAATTACCCATTGCATTTGGTGCAGGTGTAGCACTTATTTGGATTTTTTCACCGGTCCAGGTGCCACCACCACCGCCGCCACCGCCGCCGGTGTTGCCTTGCGACAGCGAAGCGGTTGTAAGCATTACTTTGACAGATGCTTTTAACCCATTATATTGAGCTGTTATTGTTATACTCTTACTGCTTACACCTGTTGGAACTGTCAAAATTCCGTCGGCAATGCTTACATCATTTGATGACACTGTCCAACTGACAGCTGATGAATCTATCTGCTGGCTAAGCTGATTATATACTTTATATGCTACTGTCTTAGCAGCTGAAGAAGGTATTGTTACATTTTCAGAACCGCTGATTGTAATAGACGTTGTCTCTGCAAGAGTTTTAACGTTTTTGGTTGCTGTCAAACCGTTATAAGAAGCTTTCAGGGTAAGCCCTGCTCCTCCCGAAACATTGTTTGATACTGTCAGTTTGCCTGATTTTGAATCATACTGCATACCTGACGGAACGGTATCGGCAGTAACAAGAATGTTCATCTTATCTGAATTTAATCCGTACTGGTCCGTAACAACTGCATAATAGTAATTATCACTCGATGCCATAACCGTATCATTGCCTTCTATTTTTAATGATTTTACTTCAGTTGCAGATTTTGTTTCAAATTGAGCATTTGCAAACCATGCTGTACCGTCCCCATATATACATAGGCTCATTACTGCACTGACAGCTCCTTCGGGAGCTGTAGATGCTCCGTTAATTATATCCCATTCAGTGTTTGTTGATTTATTTGATTTATCAACTCCTATGGCTTTGCCTGCAGCATTATAATATGTTATCATAACATATGCACCGTCAGATGCGTTTTGAGTCTGTGCGTTTACCGAGTAGTAATACTCCTGACCTGGTGTTATTCCGGTAATTAAATCGCTGTCCCATTTTTCGCCGTAAGTTCTTGAGTAATCATTTTTTTCAAAGCCGTAGCCTTTAATCATTAACGCTGATTTACCGTTATATGATTTCTCACTGTCAATTCCCGCTTGCTTTGTAACTGTCAAATCATCAAACCAAACTGTACCGTTCTGATTATTGGCACCTCCGCGATAACGCAGGTCAATTCTCATTTTAACGGCATTTTCGTTTATATACATAGAACCCGACAACTTTGTCCAGTCTGACGTATTGTTACCCTTATTATCGGTATCGTTAGGATAAAGGCTTATAAGCTGTTTATTTTCCTCTATTGTTGAACCGTTTTTATCATAAATAAGTATATTAGCATATACATTTGAGTCGGTTGAAATATTCTCCGTCTTTACCCATACCGACAAATCATAAATCTGACCGCCGGTAACAGCGATGTTGTCAGAAATCTGCATAGACCCCTGTGCTCTGTCGGCATTGTAAATTCTTGCGCTTCCTCCTGAATTGCCTGTATGGTCAACATTTTTGTCCCATTCAATTAAGGACGAAGTGTCTGCAGCAGAATAAGTGGTATAATTCAGTTTCCAGCCTGATATAGCCGTATCAAACGTACTGTTTGCAATCGACAATGTTTTGTCACTGTCTGTCCATGCGACAGGCATATTATTTTCATCTTTTTCTGAAAAATCACCGTTTTGAAGTGTTACGGCTGGTGAGTTTTCAGACTGCTTTAGTACCTTTATTTTCATACTGTCTGAAACATTTCCGTTTATTTCAGCCTTTATAACCGCCTCTCCCGCAACGGCATCAGATGAAACGATAAGTGTTCCGTTATCAGAAACAGAAATACCATTGTAATCTATGCTCCATTTTACCGAAGCATCACAAGGATTGTTGTATTGGTCGGTTACATCAACAGAGAAGAAATATCTGTTTTCTCCGTTTAACGGACTTACTACCTGCGAATTTTGTGCATTTATTTTTAAGTAAGTCGGAACAGGATTGGTCGATTGTGTAAAAATAACATCATCATACCACACACTACCCGTTTTTGCACCGTTTTCAAGCACAAGCTCCGCATAAGCTGTATTTTTCGGAACTGTAACCGTTCCCGTAATCATTTCCCAATTAAGAGATTTTGATTGTTTTATCTTTTCCTCGTCGATAATCTCCCCATCGGAATTTTTAAATACGATTACAGCAAGACCGCTTGACAAATTATCGGTCATAACAGACATTTTATATGTGTATTCACCGCCTGCAACTGTCGCTATAGGGTCAGATGTCCATGTCATCTTGTCTGTTACTTTAAGTTCATTTTCACCGTCTACAGCAGTTTTTGATGTATCTATACCCTGTGGAGCAATTCTGGAATTACTATAGAAAATATTTCCCTCACTTGCTTTTAATCCCCAATTTATTCTTAATCTGTTCACGTCCGCAGGAACGGTTATCTGATTTGTGAGCGTGTCATAGCCATCGGTAGTATACGGAGTTGTCGGATTTCCGTCCTTAAAATACCAAGTTTCGCTAAATTTAGATTTTTTAGATGTAGTACCCTGAAATCCCTCATAGCTCATATACGGTCCTACTACAGCGGAATCATTAAGTTGATAAAAATTCTCCATTCGATAGTCTTGTGATACCCAATATGTTATTCCCGATGTTACACGGATATCAGGTCCTCCATCAAGACTGCTGTTATTTGCATTATGAGCGTACACAAATCCCTCATAATCCTTGTCTATACCCTCAGCGCCCTTGAACATAAGCCCCGTGTTACCCAAGCTGTCAGTCGAATATGAACCGCTGACCAATCCGTCATCATCATTTGTTCTTGTAATATTTGAAAGTTGTGTTTCAGATGTCTGATTCATTCTGTATCTGCGGACACCGTTATACTCTCCGTCTATATCAGGATCATATGAAATCCACGAAACAGGCATCATAGCATCTGTAACATTTTCAAATGAACCGTTCACAAGTTGCGACGCAAGCTTAACTATTGATACATTAAAATCTGTATATATAACATTGTTTTTCTTTGATGTTGCACGAACTGTAACAGTTCCGCTCTGTGCATTTTTTAAAACGCTGAGAGTTCCGTCAGCAGCAATAGAGATACCGGTCGGATTACCGACATGTTCACCGTTTTTACTTGTAAATCCTACTACAGACCATTCAATTTCATTATCCGTCGTATTTGCAATCGGATTATGATGCTCTGCAGTAATTTTTGTTGAGTTTGGACTATCCGTAAGCGGTACAGGTAATGTACTTACATTTGAAGTAATGCTTACACTTTCTTTTGCATAATCAATAACAATAGCAGGCTTTATAATATCCGTACTTTCTGCAATTTCAGGGAACTTATCAATAAGCTGCTGCCAATGGTCACTGTAGTTCGCCTCTGAAACATCCTTCGTAAAAATCTTATTTGCATTTGTACCATTATAGTTAGCCATTATCAAGAAACTGACATAATCCTCGTCCTTGTTGTCAACAATATATCCATTTTTATTTAAGTCGCTTTCTGTGCCGGTTCCGAGTAAATAATCTGTAATATCAAGCTCTGTCTGCCATGTTTCAATAGATTCTGTTTCTCCTCTGGTGCCGTCGTAAATATACTTATCTTTCATCATACGGTTAAGTGTGAAAGATTTGTTTTCTTCATTATCAATTATACTTGCGGTTGATGATACCGCCTTAGTTATAATATCCGCTTTTTCTGCATAAGAATTTGCTGCACTGTTTGACTCGTCCCATTCATTTGATAAAGGTTTCAACATAAGCTTGCCATCCTTTGACAATGAAGCCGTAAGACGAAGCTTTATTGAGGTTATTGGCAATCCTTCTTTTATGGCTTGCTTTAAAGACGAAATATCGAATTTTAGTCCTCCGACAAATGCACGGTCATTATCGACGCTATTTGTTATTTCAAGCTCCGCACCGTTTACATTTTTCGTATCGGCATTTCCTTTACGGAAAAGCACGTCATCGGTCGGATATAACAATGATGCGTATTCGGATGCCGTTATGGAAACAGTATATTCTGAATAAATTGCACTATTGCTCTTAAGTTCCGCCTTTATATTGACAATAGCTCCTGTTGTACCCTTGCCTATTGTCAATACTCCGTTGTTTATAGAAATATTATCAATATTTGTACCTGTTATTGACCAGTTAAACTCTTCATCCTTTATCGGATTGCCGTATTGATCTAAAACCTCCGCATTGTAGGTATACTCAGCCGGCAAAGAAGCACTTATAAGCTCTATGTCTGATTTACCCGATATTTTTACGGATTTTGGGTTAAGTGTTTCCGTTTTCTTAATTGTGATATTCTTTTCTGCTAAATAGGTTTCACCATTCTTTTTATAATTAAGATTAAGAATAACGTTATATTCACCCTCCGGCAAATTCTCTGCAACCGTAATTGCTCCGGTAGCGGCATCGAACATAATATTATTTTTCACATCTATATCACTGCTCGTAATGCTCCACTTACGCATACCGCCCTCAAGGTCATATGTAACATCTTCGTATTGCGTCTTATACTTAGCGATATATTTGTTGTCAGTTAAAGGCTTTGTGCCTGAAAATTCTATTGTATCCGCTCCGACAACGGTTACACCGTTTATTTGCGGTTTTGCACGATATGAATATGTCATCTTTGGTGCGTTTTTGCCGGAAAAATAAATTTTAGTTTTACTATCAAATGAAGATAATTTTTCCGATGTTACAAAAAAGCTTACCATACCATCTGTATCAGCCAATTCCTTAAGCTGTTCATATGTAAAATCAAATGTATACAGACCGTCTGCTACAGATGCAGTTGCTAACGGAGCTGTGTCAGCTGTTCCGCCGCCATATTGCCAATCAGTATTCCATGACGGAAGCATTGTTTTTATTGACTTCGTTACAGCAAGTCTATCTACACCGCTACCGTAATACGGTACACTTTCTCTATCATACATCCATATAGCAAGTTTTTCCGTTGACGTATCGGTTTTTAAAGAAAACTTAAAATCATATAAATCATTCTCTGTATTATCAAGTTTGCTTATATCAAAGCTTGTAATAAAACCAAAACCCGGTTTTGACTCAATTTCTTTAGTTCCATCAAGTCCGCTATCGCCTAAATAACACCAATTATTGCCACAAGAACCGTCAAGTTCTCCTCCGCTCTTTCCATTTGCTCTGAACCATAACAAGTTGCTTGGATTGAGTTCTACTGTAGGAATTACATCCAAAACTGTAATTGCAACTTCAAACGGCTCACTTACAACAACTGTGCCTTCCTCACACTCCTCAGAGTTCACCGTAGCTGTTACAGCCACATTGTATTCCCCTGCGAATACACCTTGTTTAACGCTCAAAGTACCGTTTTCGTCAATATCAAAGCTCGTATCATTATCGACCGAGTATGTTACACCAACTTTCATTTCATTATTATCGGCATCTGTAACAATTGCGGTATATGTTCCGACAACTGCCGGCAATACAGAAGTATACACCGTTGCACTTTCTGCACCTGATACCTCAACTTTTTTTGCATAGGTTTGAGATATTGTAATTTTCTTTTTGGTAAGTACAGTATCATTAACCTTTGCCTGAATTTCAATAATGTCGCCGTCGTTTACCGTATTCTTCGTTGTGATTGTGAACTTACCGTCAATAACATCATATTTTTCAAGTTTATCTTCGCCTGATGTAACATTCCACGTTACTTCGTCATTGCATATTTCACCGTAATTATCAGTAACTTCGGCTGTATATTCTGCAGTTTGTACTTGATTTGCACTTGTTATTCCTATTTTATCAGGACCTGAAATTTTTATATTCTCAGCTTGCGGTTTCACTCTGTATGAATATGTCATTTTCGGTGCATTATCACCGCTCAAATAAACCTGTGTTTTTGATTTTGATGCAAAGTCCGTCGATGAAACAAATAAACTCACAATATTATCATCATTAACATTCTGCATAAGGCTGTCATAATCAATATTAAAAGTATATTTCCCATCTGTTCGCGAGGCTGAAGCTAATGCATTTGCATTTTCCGTACCGGACTGTGCATACTTCCAATCCGGATTCCACGACGGAAGCATCTCTTTCACTGACTGAGTGACATCTTTTTGTACAATGCTTTCTCCGTGATATTCACTGCCGCTATATGCCCAAATTGACAACGGTATACCGTTGTTTGCAGCAGTTAATGTGATTTTAACATCTTCATATAAATATGTATCACTGTCAAAATCACTCATATCAAAACCAATTATAAAACCAAAAGCGTTTCCGGACTGCACTTCGCATCCGTTTGCGCCTGTTATCTTGCTTTCGTCCGATGAAGCATCTCCCGTGTTATACCAGTTACTTCCGCATGAACCGTCAAATTCTCCATCGCTCTTTCCGTTTGCACGAAACCACGCAAGCTGTACAGCAGATTTTTCGCCGTTATCACTGTCTGCCGCCATAGATTTTATAGGGGCAATTCCGGCAGAGGTTATGAGCATTACAAGTGAAAGCAATGATGAAATAAACTTAATATGCTTAATCTTTTTCATATTTTATTCTCCCCTTAGTTAATTTTCTCAAAGACAATATTTTTTATATTGATGAGATAAGTATTCGGTATTTCCTTATCAGTTATCACAAGAGTGTTTTCCCCTGTTTTTAGTTCAACTTCTCCCAAGTCCTCATACACATACGTTGACCATGAGCCTGTCTGTGCAAAAGTATGGTCAAAGGTCGTTCCATTCATGTTAAATGTCGCTGTTCCGCCTCCTGAATTGATATTTGCGGAATAATATACTGTCATTTTATATTTGCCAGCCGCTCTTGCTGTAAAATCAAAAGTGATTTTTTGTTCCGTTCTGAAATTCTCAATATATGCGTTATTTCCCGTACCGAGAATATTTAACATTCCTCCCTCGACCTTTGCCGTTCCCGCTAAAACAGTCAGAGTTGACGGTATTTCCTCGCCTGTATTATATGTACAGTAAAGGCTAGGTGCATCTTTACCCGCAACAAAGCACTTTGGTTTATTGTCTTTTTCAAGTCCATATCTATCGTAATTTACGGTAGTTGCGAAAAATTCAATAATATTGTTTTCATCAGCATTCTTTTTTAGTTCATTTATATCAAGTTCAAACACATATTTGTCATTTACGCATTGCGCTTTTGCAAACGGCTGCGTCTTCTGTTCGTCCGGCACAGCTTCGTCAATATTACCCCATGTAGGTAATATTGCTGATATATTGTCGACAACAGTGTTATAGCCTGTTTTATCCGCGCCTGCGACCGCCGCATCATTTGCCACCCTACAATACTCGCTCTTATTCCAGTCAGTATTGCTTATCGGCGTATCATACATAAACAATCCCATATCCATATCGCCGCCACTCGCTCTGTTCAACGTAAGACTTACCGATTCTAAATCATCTTCGCGTTTTAATATATCCGAAAGGTCAAATCTCATTAAAAATGCAAATCCTTGTGCACCTTGAAGTTCCTCTGACATTCGTAAGCCCGATTTAGCATCATCTTCAGTCATATACTGAGAGTTGCTTGAAAGCAGTCTGTAATTCATACTGTTTTCTTTTGAGGATTTTCTTACCTGTACCGCCGCACTGTAGTATGTATTTGACTGTGCTTCACCTCCGCTTGCATTTTTAACGCTTTCAGGGATAACACGCTTATCCATATGTATTGCACGATCTATGATACTTAAAATTTCCGCACGGGTAACATATCCTTTAGGTCTGAACGAACCGTCCTCATATCCCGATATAATACCCGTTATATATGCTTGTACCGCATAATCACGAAATTTTTCATCTATATTTTCATAATCAGGGATTAACTCACAATATTTATCAAGATTGTCAGGAAAATATTCGCCGGACAAGCTGTTTATTATAGCTTTGGCAACCTTTTCACGCGTCATTTCTTCACTATAATCGGAATAATCACCATTTTCAAATATTCCGTAATCCAGCATCAGTCGTATATACGGTGTTGCCCAATAGCCATTTGAAATCTGATAAAAATTACCTTTCCATGCACTGTAAATCTTTGCAAATTCTGCTGCACTTACGGGATTATCAGGTTTAAACGTTCCATCGCTATAACCGTCAAGATATTTCTTTTCAGTACACTCTGTGATTATTTTCTCCGCCCAGTGTCCTCTGCAATCTATAAATTTTGAGCTTGTAAATCCCATTCCGCCGGCTGCACCCGGAAGATTACTTGCTCTGGAAGGAGCATCAGAATTTTCTTCATCGTTTTCTGTGCTTTCGGTCCCTTCTGTTTTCGAAGCATTAGGCTCAGGTGTTGCCGACGGCTCGGGTGTAGCTTCGGAGTTTTCTTCACTGTCGGTATCTATTTCACTTCCATCATCAGAAACAGTTTCAGTTCTGAAACTGTCCGCCGCAAAAGTATTCAGCACAGGAATTGACATAAGAATCGAAAGGACCATAAGTATAGCCACTAATTTTCTTAATTTCACAATCATTCCTCCTTTCTCTCAAATCAATTCGTTTCTCTCAAATCCAACACTATTGTTGATAGTGCAGGCATTGTAATTGAGTTGTTTACATCCATCATCGTATCAGTCACAAGATCATGTATCTTTGAAACATCAGCTTCAAGCTCCACGTTTACCGCTTTATCCTCGTCAGAACAGTTCATGATGATAATGTAATTTCCGTACTTTGCTATATTTATGCGTCTCAGTCCCAGTGGCGATGCCATATATCCGTTTCCGTGAGCACTCCACTTGTCATTCATTTCATGCCAACGGAACACCTGCGAATAAATCGCATGTTCACGGTGATTATCTGCATAATAAAATCCGTTCATCGTGCTGCGCCAATTTAACGTCATTCTTACAAATTCACCCTTATGTTGTAATGATAGCGACTGAGAAATCTCATCTGAGAACACATATTCCTTCTGATTTCCGTTTTCGTCCTTGTTCCATGGTTCATTAGGCATATATATACCCGAACCCAAATCAAACTTTGTAATATACACTCCATTGTCAAGAAGTCTGTAATAAATCTCATATGCTGCCTGTGCTCTTGACATTACACTGTTGTACTTGATTTCAGTATCGTTTCCAAAAGCATTTTGAAGCCATCTTTTAAATGTTTTTTCATCTATCTTATCATTCGGTGCAAAATTTGTGTCGTTTACACCCTCTATGATATTTTTCCATGCAAGTGTTACTATAGCCGCTTCCTGAGGAATATCCTTTATATCCGCATAGGTTTTATAACCCTCAGATGCTTTTTTTATATCATCGCCCATAGCATCAAAATTCAATATCATATAATAGAGTAGTCTTCTGTCTGATACAAGCGAGCTTAAATACAGTTCACCGTATTCAATAAACAGTTCCATTGAACGCACAGAGTCCTTTGAACCGAATCCGGCTGCTATAAAGTTATTCCATGCCGCATATTCAATTCGTCCAGGTCCCTTGTAGTTTCGGGTATTTATATTAAATTCACGCCTTATTGCATTATATCCTTTATGATTTACAACTGTATCAGCGAAATAATTCATAGCGTGTGAAGCATTTACTGCTTTTTTTATGAGTTCAGGGTCTTTTGTTATGAGTGCCAAATCCGCAACCATTGCCGCACCGTGAGGGCCGTAATTTCCGTCATAAGCACCGTCAAAGTGACCTATTGTTTCCATTGACAAGCCTTTTGGAGAAATCAATATTGACTGTCTTGGTGTTCTCATAATACCTGTTGCCTCATACATTCTCTGTTTAAGGTCTGAATCGCTTATACACTGTGACGGAGCAATCATTTTTAACGCTCTCTGGAATGCAACACCCGAAACAACATTGAAAAGTTCTTGATTTACTGCAGGTTTACGCTGAACAACATTAAACATATAGTCCGTAGCTTTAACATACATATTCGCATATGCATCTCTGCGTTTTACCTCCGGCGTATCAGGATTCAAATCGTCATCAATGTATTCATCAAGATACCCTGCTGCTATAATCGCATCTCCTATTTCCGTGAATACTTCTCCAACAGCTCTGGCACCTGCATTAATGCCGCCATTTGCTTCCATTCTATCCGGACCGCCTATCCATGTTTTGTATGTTTCGTTATTCCAACCGCCGTTTGAACCTTGAGAACGCACTTGATAATCAAGCCATGCAACGCAACGGTCTATGATTTCCGGTTCATGGTAATAGTTTGACCATTCACGGTTATATGCCATTGCCATAGCACGTATTCCCTTTTGGTTCTCGCTGTTTGAACCTATACACTTGACATAGTGAACATTTTTCCAATTTTCCCACGAACCATGGCTCATTGAGTTTGTTCCTTCAAGTACCGCTCCATATGCTCCTGCCGGTGATCTTCCTGCTGCAACAGCTTCATCCCATTCCTTGCCGTAATTCTGACTTTTTTTAATATCCTCTATTCCCGCATTCATTTCATTAATTATATAGTCATACGGCGACAATCCGTTTGGTGATACTTTTATTGCACCCAAATCATATCTCTTTGTATCACCGTCCTTGTCATCAGCCATTTTTTTATAACTTGGATCCGTATGTGTAACAAGCTTATATAATTGCCTTGAATATTCGGTTGCAGCGTTCATGCCGTTTGCGGAATATGCATTTGCATCGCCACCGTGATAAACCTGAAAACGCACCTCCGTCTTTCCATGCGTCATTGCCATAGGTAATCGGTAAGTTGCATAGAAATATGAGCCTCTTTGTCCCGGTTCCTCATACATATTATCCCATACCGGCCATACGGTTCCGTATTTCGCTTGAAGTGTTCCGAATTCATCGTTTATCATAAGGTTTTGAATTTCCTTATTTTCGCATTCGCTTCCCCAAAGCTTAACGGTTATATAATTCATTTTGTCGGGGTCAACTTTCATTGTAACCCAGATTTTATCATCACCCGGATAAATTTGACGGTATGTGTCGCCCAATCCTCCGTAACCAACCACGCTTTTGCCTGTATCGGCATTATGTGCCTTTTCACTTTCTTCATCTCCAAGAACAACATAATCCAAAACATCGTCCTTTTTGGCTTCTTTTGTGTTAATATTTACATACACGCTGTCATTATCGAGTTTTTTCAGCGTCATACCATGATAATTTTCTAAATCGGGATCGGATACAAGGTCAGTTACCAACGGAGCAACGCTTAGGTCGTCTATAAGAAATGTGCCTGTTGAGGCTCTCAAGCCGATATTTATTCTTACAAGGCTTGAACCTTCCGGTACCGTTATGGAATAGCTGCTCTGTTGCCAATCCTTATCGGCGTCAGAATCGAGATAAGTTTTTGAAACATTAGCCGTTTGTGTTTTGCCGTCGTCCGAGTAAACAATAATATTTACCGACATACCCCAAGCGTTTGATGCTCTCTTATACGGTCCGATTATCTTGTACCACCAACTTACATCATAAACTCCCGGTTTTACACGGAAATATGAACCGTTATACTTGTTATTAATAATCTGCTGATTATTTTCAGCAGTAACATTCAATGTATCGGCTTTAAACATATAACACGAGTTACCCGAATGAGCATATTCACTTGTGACACCCATTTCAGCCACTGCATTTTTAGAAATATTGGTTCCCCACCAATTTTCCTCATCGCCCCCCCAGCCGTAAGTATAACTGTCACGTGAATTCGGCATAACAGTTTGATTGGTTGTTATCGGATTTGAGAGCACATTCTTTCTGTCAATTTTTTCAAATGAAATATCATCGAAATTTACCTGTCCCGTAGCCGCTTTAATTCCAATAGAAATTCTTATTTGTGCTGTATCCTTTGTTGGGATTATGTAAAAATCGTTACCGCTCCAATGCTGTGAATATATATCATCTTCATATGACGGTGCTGATATATAATAGCTGTATGTACTGTCCGGGATTTCCATTCCGTTTTTATCGAGTAAAGTATATTCGAAAAACGCACCGCCATTTTGTGCATCAAGGCGAGTATAATCTTCGCTTAAAAGATACCATATACCTACCTTATACGCATCTTTATAGTCAGAATCAAACGTCTTTGAAATAGCTGAAATTTCATTTTCACCCTCAGTCAGCGTTATCGCATCAAATTTGTATGATTGTTCTCCGGAACGAAATATTTCAGTGTCAAACCCTGTTACGATACGTCCGTTTGTGGCTTGAATATTCCATTTTTCTTCTTTCTTTTCAAATCCATATACAACTGCATTTTCCAATGCCGTTACATTCGGCACAAACGAAGCCAGCATTGTACAAACCATAGCTATACTGATAATCTTTTTAAACATAACGCCCTCCGATTTTATCTTTAAATATATATCTTATAATGTAGTATCTTACTGTAATTATACGGTTTTATTTAAAATATTTCAACTGTGATTTTTTACTTTTTTATTTGATAATTCACACAAAAAAATGAGCGTATATATATACGCTCATTTGAAGTTTAAAATCTGATTGTTTTTGATACACACGGCAGAATTGGTTTCATAGCATCTTCGCCTGTGAATGATTTCCACATGAATGCTTTGATAAACATTCCTTCGTCCATCTCATAATTGAAGCTTGCTCTGCCATTCTTTACTGACGATACACTAAGACATATGCCATCCTCTGAATACAGTGCTGCTATTAAGACTCCGTTATTTGTTTCATCATTCGGATTTTTAACAGTTATATCAACAGATGAACTTGTGTCTGAGCTTGAATAATCTTCTCCGATGATTATTTCTGGCTTTACAATTGGCTGTTCCTGTTCTGTCACTGTAAATGTTACGGTTACAGCCTGCGGAGCATTATAGTTATCTGTCTCATCAGCACTTACAACAACTATATACTCTCCTGTTTCCACTATTTCCGAAACACTCTCACCATTTTTAGTAATGGAATATTTAAGCTCGGTTTCATCATGGTTAAGACTTGCCAAGACATTCTTTACCTTACCGTCATATTCCGCCGACTGATTTAGTTCGGCTGTTATTTCAGCATTTGCCTTTGAAATAACAGCAGTGTATATCTGTGAATATGGTGCATAACCATCTCTTGACACCTTTAAAGTTATCGGATAGTTTCCTGCATTCGTAATTTTCGGCATATCATTTACTTCTTTGCCGTCAATTATGTAGGTAACAATATCACTGTTTTCCAACCCCTCAACAGTAAGTGCATCATGTTCGGATTTATCATATATACCACTGTACGGTGTAACAGTAATTCCCGTAACAGTCGGTTCTGCACTTATGCTTACAGAAACATTCTGCTCATACGGAACATAGTTGTCACCTCTTGAAACAGTTACTTTTACGCTATGCGTACCAATATCGGTAAATGTCGGTTTTTCCGTAGTTTCGTTTTTGTCGTCTACTTTATATGTAACGGTATCATTCTCGGTTATTCCTGATACAGTAATTAAATCATGAGATTTACCGTCATATTGAGCATTACCGCCTGTTACGGTAACACCCGTAATTTGTGCCTTTTTAATTTCTACTGTTTCGGTCCATACATAATCCTTGTAATTTTCACGTGATACTGTGATTTCAAGACTATATTCCTTCGCATCAGTACCCTTTAATTCTTCTGTCGCATTGCCGTCAATCTTGTACGAAACGGTATCTCCCTGTTTAGTGCCGCTTAACGTCGCCAAAACCTGCTCGTTTCCATTGTATACAAGATCTGCAGACGGGGTTACTGTCACATCGGTGATTTCCGGCAAATCTTCGTCTGAACGCGAGATTATATTAAACGACTGTGAAATTGTAGCACCGTATGTTTTTTCCCACTTTCCAAGGTTTGATGCGACAACATTCACTTCAATCGGGAATTTTGCATTTTCAGGAATTTTATCTCGTAAAATTTCTATCTTCCAAGAATATGAGCCATCATCTCCGACTATTCTAACTGCTTTTGCCGGACCGTATTCAACAAAAACATCCGTATATTTCTGTAAATCACTGTCTGTTGATGTGTATTCTATGTCAAACGACGGATTTTCAGTTATTCCGTATATATTTATATCGCTAATCTTATTAAGTGTAAGCGTCTGTTCTGTACCCTTATTTACATATGGGATATTCATCTGTGAACTTGTTGCCTTAAACGACGAAGTTACAAAGCCATTTTCATCTCTTACTTCAGGTGATTTAATAAATCCATAAGAATCCATCGTATTATAACCGTCTTCAAGTGTATACTGATTTCCCGATCTGAAATAAACTCTGTTATTATGGAAACGCAACTTCGTGCGTGTTACAGACGCAACATTTTCGGCTTCTGCATTGCTTTCATCCTTTGTCATTCCCGCCATATCAAGTAATTCTGAGCTTACAATCTCATAAGGTGCAATCAGAGGAACAAATTCCGCTTTAGTATTCGTAGGATATTTAGCCTCATCACCTGCATTGTCGTATGCAACAGTATTTTTTGTTGTTATTGACGGTATTTTGCTCATATAATATGTGTCAACAGTTACAGTATCATATCCGCCTAAACTTGCAGTATTACTTGCATTTCCATCCGGCGAAGACATTCTCTCATAGTTTATGAAACGGTTGCTGCCGTATCTTGAAAACGGATTGCTCGCAAATGATGTAAATGGAGAAATAAGTGTCGGTGCTGTAGCCGGAGTGTTGCTCCATGTAGATTTTGACGGATCTTTCATTAGCATAAACGACTCAATTTCCGAAGATGTGCTTCCGCTAATACCTGTTGCCTTTGAATCAGGTGACTCAGGAATTGCGTAGTTTGTAAATTTATTTACTTCGTTTGCAAATTCTTCATCAAAGAACCAGAAAGAAGCTTTCTTGTCGTCCTCGCTTGCACTGCTGTTATTCTGTCCAGATGACAACCAGCCCTGCAAATAATCTCTGTAATAACCCGCTTCTTGTTCGCTTGTTCCATTCTTCTCAAACGGTTTCATTAAGTATCCCGTGTTAGTCAAATCATTAAGTTGACCTGTTATAGCATAGTCTGCCGGCAAGCGTGCTTCAATCGCCTTTGTTATGTACTTTGTAAGCATATATGTTGCATTATCCGACCAATCATAATGACCACTACCCCATTCAATTATATGTGATACAAGATACTCGCCGCCTTCACTGCGTTCATGCTCAATATGCCATCTTGCGTCACGAACGGAACGGTCACGGTCTGCACCGTTTGAATGTTCTGTGTACTGTGCGGCATACTGCAAAGTCGGAACACCCGGAATCATTGCTTCGTTACCGCTCATACCGTTTTTCATATGAATTTGTGCAATAACACGATTTTTGTTCCAATTTGCACTCTTGTTTCCAAAACCGGAAGCCGCACTGTGACCTATGGTAATAATCGGTGTTGTGTCTTTTATTTCACTATAACCCGATACTTTTGCTATACCTGCAAGAATCTCATCTAAAATCTGTGCCGCATCTTTGTTGTCAGTTGTAAACTTGCTTGTGTCTGTTATCAGTTCATTGCCGTTATAATCTTCCTTTGTATAGAAACCATTTAAAGTGTTATTATAGCCATATTTATCTTTCTGACACACAAGGAACAATATACCGAAATTCTTTTTTGCAAGTTCGCTTCTTAGCATTTGTGAGTACACAAACGGTACTTCAATCAAATTCATTTTTACCGCTACAAGACCTTTAAGTTCTCCAGGCGATGTATTTGACGGAACCCATAAATATGTATCATATGTCTTGCCTGTTTCTGATGTACCGTTGTTATACTCTGTTGTTCCGCCTGCAAAATGATACTGGAACATATCATCCTGCGTGTCTGTCTGAAGTGCATATTCCGGTGCATACTTTTCAGGCAACGTTTTTATGATAAGCTGCGGAAGATATGAAGCATTAACAGCTTTTTTGCCATCGTCAACAGTTGCTGACGGAATAGCAAAATAGTCATTTCCCGCTTGTTTTTCAGCCTGTTCCGCTCTTTCCACATTCATGTACAATTTGCTATCTGATAGATTAATCTTGTTTGTATTAAGCACAAACTCACAAGCTGCGTATTGAGCATTATTGCCACGCTCTTTTGATACAATGTTTATATTAGCATTGCTTGCGGCATCATAGTTGAAATTACCTCCGTTCCAAGGATTAGATTGAATCAGATTTACGACCGTTGAAGTATATGCCGAATATCCCGTTTTGGTCAATCTTAGTGTTACTACTTTATTCGTTAAATCAACACCTGTAAGATCAAAGCCGAGTGCAAGATTTTTCTCATCGCTGTCGCTTTGATTTCTTATATAGTGTCCTTTATTTGCAGTTTTCGCCTGCACATTATAACAATAATCATTTGATGCAATTATTGTTTTTGTATCTTCCGCATCAAACAGTGCTGTTAAAGTAACATCAGCCGCAGGCATTGTAAATGTTAGCTGATTGCCGTTTGATGTGACAGGTACTGCACGCGTGCTATTATCCGATGTATAGCATACCGTCAGACTGTTTGCGACATAACTTGCATCGCTTACAGTAACAGTTACCTGCTCATTAACCTTTGCTGATTTAGAAACGGTAAGTTTTCCGTTTATTTCATCAGCTACCTTGATATTATAAGACGGTATTACCTGTTCTTCAACTTTAACAGAAATACTGCCTGTCTTTGTATTATAATTAGTTGTATCTGTCGGAGTAAATACAACATCATAGCTTGCTGTTCCTATATTTAATACAGTATCCGCTTCATTCCACGCAAGCGTACCTGATGTGTTTCCGCTTACTGTCGGAAGCGTAACATCACTTAGTTTCATACCATCAGTGTATGTAACTGTTATTTCACTGTCAGGCCATGAAACATCAGGTGTTGCTTTCTTAATGTTGACTACTATTTCTATATCTTTTATTTTATAATCATTTGTATTGTCCGGTGTAAATACCGCCGCAAATTTTTGATTATCCCCTGCATTTAATGCTGTATCCGGTGCTTTCCATGTAATAGTACCCGCTGTGTTGCCGTCCGGATTTGTAAGAGCTATGTCAGACAATTTCATATTCGGCGTATATGTAACATCTGAAATTGCAGGAACTGTTACAATCGGCTCTTGAAGTCCGTGTGCATTTATTGTAACAGCCTTTACCTCGCCAGCAAATGCTTTATTGTCACCGTCCGTAACCGCTTTTAAACGTACTTGATATTCTACCGGTGCAAGGTTTGTAATTTCTGTTCCTGTTACATCTGTCCATTCACCTGACGACGACAACTTATATTCCATTGTATTGTTCACACCTGTGATTTTACCGTCATTTCCGTTTACAGTTGCCTCATCAACTCCTGTTATTTCAGGAGCAGCAGGACGTACCGGAATTGCCAGTGACTGTGCTTCACTGTCAGTTGTTGTTGAATTGTCGCCTTTCTTGACTATTTTAAGCGTCGTACCCAACCACAAACTATTTATTGCAAGTTCGCCGTTTTCAGGCACAACTGCCACATCATTTATTGTATAATTTCCGCCGTCTATAAATCCTGTAAGCTTTTCAGCAATATAGTCAATAGCGATTTCGGGTGTATTCTCCGTTGTTGTCTGCGGAATTGCTTTTACTAAGCCGTTTTCATATTTGTAAAGAGTGACATAGTCCGAAGCTATTGTTACAGTTTCAGGTGTGTATGTACCGTCAAACAACGTATAATCATCACCGATTGATGTTATTTTTTCTATTGTTATACTCTCAGATTGGAAATCGCTGTTTGAAGTGATTTTCGGCACATCAGCAAAACCTACTCTTATATTAGGGAATGTAATATTTTTTACTGTTGTATTTTCAAGAGTAAGTTTACCGTAACATTTCAGCGCATCAACTGCCGAATTCTTTAATATACCCTTGCTTTCTATTGTGCTTCCGTTTATTTGCAGATGACTTATAGTTAAATTATCTGCATTTATTGTTGTATTTTCTTTTATTTCAAGATTACCACTTCCGTTTATTGTAAGGTTTTTTATAGTGAGCTCTGTACTTCCTTCGAAAGCTATATAGTAGTTTCCGTTATTAATCGCCTTATTGTTTCCATTTATTGTTATATTTTTATTTTTTACATACATACCTTTAGATGTGGTGACATCATTCAATAATTTTATTGTATCTCCATCTTCGGCACTTGTGTATGCATCCTCAAATTTTTCATATTTTGTTACTGTTTCGCCATGTGTAAGTGATGCTTCTGCTTTTTTATATTCCACTGTAATTTCTGCTTTTGTACTGTATTTTCTGTTTCCGTCCGTTCTGTCCTTATTATACAGAAAATATGAATTTGCATCATTTTCATTAAAAAATTTTGCTATATTATCGCCTGTAATTTTAACTGATTCTGTTCTTTCTCCCGTTTTTGTACCGGAATCCTCCGTCAATTCTGTCATAGTCGTTGTACCTACCGTAATGGCAGCGATTTCTTCTGTTGTTGATTTACTGCTAAAAGCAACATTAGCTGCTGTTTTTGAAACTTCGAATATATCTGCTATTTTAGTTTTATCCGCAGGATTCTCCGTGTGAAGCATGACAAACGGTTTTCCGCTGAATTTTGATGAACCTTGATATGCGGTAATTGTTACATTTGTAACTATAGCATCCTCCGGAAGTTCTATTTTGTCAAAATAATAGAATATTCCAAAGTTTGATTTTGCCGTAGATTCCAAATCTCCGCTTTCTACAATTTTACTGCTACTTGAATTCATACCGGTCCATTCACCATTTTCATTCACGCCACTTGCTCTTACTTGTGCTGCAACACTCGCAGTCTGAACTATCGGGCTTATTACCGTTTCTTCATTTTTTGCCGAAACAGTGAGCATTGAAAATGAGCTCAACGCCATTGCCGCCGCAGCAACAAATGATATAATTCTCTTAAAATTTAATTTCATTTTGCACCTCTCCCCATAAAATAATATTTTAACTTATCTTTATAATAACATAAACAATAGAACATTTAAACTTTGATATTTAATTTTTGTATTCAAACTTTAACACTATTCCCATTCATACGGCTGCATATTTTCGTCCCATATCATAATTTTAACAGCACTATCTGGATTTTTCTTTTTATAACCGAATTTAATATCGGCATCAGAGTTAATTTTGCGTGTTTCGCATTTTACTTCTGCAAGCTTGCCGTCATTATCATATTCAGCGACATACACCTGCACAATATCTTTATATCCGTCGTCCTTTGTCATTCGAACAGTTACATATCCGTCTGCATAGTCAGCGGTTTTCACCTTTGCTTTTAAGCCCATAGGATTGATTTTCTTCAAAACAAATGTCGTTGCAGATGGTATCTTTGTCTTGCTCCCGTCTACAGCACCGTCCATCGCCTCACCGAAATAGTAATATTCTCCGCTTATAAGTTCTTCATATACACCGTCAAGTCCTAATTTTTCTATAGGAATATCATACTCAAGGTCATTCTCATTTCCCATAAGATTATTGCTGTTCATAATTATAGCATAATCGCCGTAATTCATATACATAAACGCATCAACATAATGATTTTCAAACAACTGCCAATCGCTTGATTCTGCCATTTTGACATTCCACCCCTCTGTTTTCATTTCAGCATAGCCATATTTATCATATAAATCTGTCGTATGATGAACTCGCACAAGATTATTCATCACGCTTTTCTGCTGATTTTGGCTATCTGCCGTATTATAATAAGTCTGACTATGAAGAGGATTTCGCCAATTCAGTGCGAGGTATATTCGCTCATCTCCATTCTTTATAACAACATTCCTGCCCATTTCGTCTGCCCATGCATATGACGTCTGACTGTCATCATCCATAATATAATCATAATCGATGATATTTTCCTCATTAATTTTTGATATTATTTTGTCAAAATTTATATACATCTTAATTACCGCCAGTGCATTGTCCTCAAAATGGCTGTTTGACGGAGTATAACTCTCGGCATTTACCAATAGCTTGTTATGTTCAAAAAAAAGTTCGTATGTCTTTAAAGCTGTTTTATTACCTTTTTCCACTGCGTTGTATTCATCAAGAATATATCGTTCTGTACCCGGATAATACGCATTTCGGTTTCCTGTCAAGCCTTCTGCGTATAGCGTAGGATTTCCGTCTATTTCTGCATTTGCCGTAAACATAAAATTATCTATTGCCGAATATGCGTTTTTCATACGCTCAATATATTTTTTTGCACGGTCAGATTGCAGATTTTCCTCTGCAAACTCCGTAAGCTGTGACATTTCTTCTAAAGCTTCCGTTCCGTAATCGCCCGAATAACCGCCTTGAATTGAGCCGAAGTTCTCCAATATAAGACCTTTTGGCGATACCCAATAACTTGAACATACATTGTTTATGCTGAATCCCAATGCTATATCAAGGTATTTCTCAATATTATCTTCTTGCCCCTGTGTTTTCCACGATAAATCACTATCCATAAGCTGCAAAGCCTTTTCAAATCTGAGTGCTGCTACAATATTTACCATATCTTGATTCGGTGCGTGTCCTGCACCGTCAAGCGATACAAGATAATCTCTTGCTTTTGCCGCCATTTGCGACCATGCTTCAAGTCTTGTTAAATCTGTTTTACAGTCTGCGTCACTATCAATTACTTCGTAAAAATCCACATCATCGCATATCATTATCATTGCCTGTGCCACACTGCGAAGCCCAAATCCCGTCAAGTGCTGACTTTCAGACACCTTTCTGTTCGGTCCGCCTATCCATTCCGAACTGTAAAAACCGCCGTTTTCGCCTTGTGCACGGGTAAGAAAGTCAATTCCTTTTACTACTCTGTCCAAAAGCTCCGTTTTTTCATTTTCGGTATAACCTAATTCGTCCGAATTTTTATATGCGTAAGCAAATATTTCATTGATATTTAACGGAGTTAAGTTCTGCGTCATCATACGGCTGTAATAACAATCTTTCCAATTCGTATCAGCGGCAGCTTTGTTCTTCCAGCTTGTCCCCCTGGTCACCATTCCTTCCATATATGACGGATAATTGTCCATTCCGTATATCTGCCAAGATTTGAATGTTTCCACTGCTGATTTTGTATATTTTAGTGCAAGCTCTTTCTGCTCGGAGTATGGTATCATATCACTTTTAGCCGTTGGAGTATGTTTTCCTGTTACCGTTTCAAATTTCGACGGGTCAAAATCAGCATCTTGCGTCATATACGCCGCATATATGCCTCGGCTCGGCTCGGTTTGTTCCTTAATTGTTATATTGCCGTAATTTGCATTCCCGCCCGTTGAATATATCCTGAGAGATACATAATCTTTACCCTCAGTATAAATTTTAGGTATCATATATGTTGAATAGATAAATCCGCCGTTATACTGTGGCGAAGCATTAAGAAAATTCAGTTCAACCCAATCTCTGCGGTCAACCAGTCCGTTCCTTGACGGCTGACTTGAATTTGTGATATTCATATTACCGCTTGTCGGGTCACATACCCAAAGCATTGTATCGCCGGTATCATCTCCCCATAGTTTTACAGTTAAATAATTTGTCTTTTCACTGTCGCACTTCATCGTTACAACCATTGCACCGTTTTTATTGAGAGTTCTGTATGTATGTTCAACGCCTTCAACGTTTTTTGTCTGAATTCCGTTATCACGAACAACTTCAAGACGGTTTATGCGATTAGTGCCAACCACCGTCATTTCGCTGTCGGTATTACCTATATCAATATAATCTGTAAGGTAATCATAAACATTTTGAAAATTAGGTGCAGATGGTGGTTGTAATGTTAAATGTACATCTGAAACTTCGTCCGTTTCACTGCCGGCTGTTAATTTAGCATCGCCTTTGAGTTTTTTTGTTCCCTCAAACCACTTCGGACGTGTTATTTTTCCGTCACTTTTTAAATATGTATCGTTACGATACATTCCCTTTTCGTCTTTAATAGTACAGTCATAAACATTATCCCATTCAAGCATTACTTCCGTTCCGTCTGCAGCTGTATAGCTTGACATATTTCCAGAGGATATTGTAACATCACCCGAAAGATACTGTTTTGCCTCGTCTATTGCAGTTCTGTTTATATCGTTTTCTTCGGCCAAAGTATGCACACTTGTTAAAATAACCATACTCAACGCAACCACCGTGCTGAAAATCCTTTTCATATGCCCTCTCCTTTATAAATCACATACAATTGTTTATATTAAGTATATACTTTTCTGTTTTTATTAACAAGTTTGTATATTGATAGTTTTGTATGTTTTTTTACAAAAACAATATCCCTAGAGTTAAAGATAATATTGCATACTGCAATTGGTTTAACGGAGTAAGTATGGAAATACGCATCTTAACGCCGGTTGAAAGTATTCCGTCGATGAGGGGCGAACTGCGGATGTTTGCGGCACGGCTAAAATTATACGAATAACGGCAAAAAATAAGGTTTCTGCATCAATACATATATATGCATAATCAAGCTACATTAAACATTATATCCTTGATTTCAAAATACACAGTTTATTTTTTCAGAATAAACCACTCTCTACTTCTTATTTTATAGCTATGTATACCGCAATGCCCTATTGACACAAAAAAACAGTGCCGTTAGTTTGGTTTTACCCACCCTAACGGCACTGTTTTAGTATCAAGTGTAA
>OAUU01000485.1_pt1 | contig 28948 bp, 25 predicted proteins | sample 1501381 | NCBI WGS metagenome assembly OAUU01 (sample SAMEA2580057, study PRJEB22360) | human gut metagenome | reverse complement strand
AGCAGCTGATTTGTAATCAGCAGGTTATCGGTTCGAGTCCGATCATCGGCTTTACTTGAGAAATCAAGTACAAAAATAGGATATCGCGGGATGGAGCAGTCTGGAAGCTCGTCGGGCTCATAACCCGAAGGTCGTAGGTTCAAATCCTACTCCCGCAATTTTATGCCTAGTTAGCTCAGTTGGTAGAGCAGAGGACTGAAAATCCTCGTGTCTCTGGTTCGATTCCGGAACTAGGCATATTTTACGGAGCATTAGCTCAGTCGGTAGAGCACTTGACTTTTAATCAAGTTGTCCGGGGTTCGAATCCCCGATGCTTCACTATGTGGAACCCTTTCGAGGGTTCTTTTTTTTATCTTTTCTTAAGATTGCATGGAGCTGTTGCAAATGCACGGGAAATGTACTATGCTTTGAAAAAAAGAAAAAGAACGGAGGAATTCTGTTTATGGCACAAAAAAAGAAGAATAGAAGGCGAAAACGCCAATTTCAGCAGAAAGTAATTTTAAGCCTTCTGCTTGTCGTTATTATCGCATTGATTGGCGTACTTGGATATCAGATGCAGAATAAGGAGAAAAAAGAGGCGAATGCAAGTGCATCTTCTTCTTTTTCTGCATCATCTTCGGCAGGGGAAGGTTTGGAGCCGGGAACGAATTCTGGCACAGAAGAGGAAACTACGCCGACACCCGAGCCGGTACCGCAGATTTCAACGGATGGCCTGAACAGTCAGCATGCCCTGTTGGTGCGCAGAAGTGATCTGGCGGAGCTGATGAACGTGGGCGGGGATGAGCGAATTTATCCGGCCTCCATGACAAAGATTATGACAGCACTGCTGGCAATTGAAAATTTTCCGGATCTGAACGAGACAATTACGGTTCCGGAAGACATTTTCGAGGAGCTGACGGCGCAGGATGCATCGGTAGCAGGATTCAATCCATATGAACAGCCGACGGTCCGTGATCTTCTTTATGGTGTGCTGCTGCCGTCCGGTGCAGATGCATGCGAGACACTGGCCAGAGCGATCGGCGGCTCCGAGGAAGGTTTTGTGGCAATGATGAATCAGAAGGCAGAGGAGCTGGGGCTTGCGAATACGCATTTTGAAAACTGTACGGGGCTTCACGATGACAATCATTATTCTACCTGCCGTGATATTGCGGTATTGATGAACGAATGCCTGAAAAGCGACACCTTACGGGAGATTGTAACGACGGAGATTTACACGACAGAGGCTACAGCATCACATCCGGATGGCATTACGCTGTATGATACGATGCTTCATCGCTTTACGAGTTATGAAATGAGTACGACGCTGGAGAATGGAGCGGTGATTGAAGGCGGAAAGACCGGATTTACCGATGAGGCGGGACAGTGCCTGGTCAGTTTTGCAGAATACGGGGGAGAAGAGTACATACTCGTTACGGCAGAGGCGATGACGGATTCGGGATCTGCGGTGGACAGCATTGCGGATGCGAGTACGGTGTATGGAAGACTGCAATAAAAAGATTACAACAAAAAGAAAGTATGGAACAGTGAAAAAAAGAGCTGGAACTGGGAATTTTCCCGTCTCCAGCTCTTTTTTAACCAAATGAAGGAAGTCTCCTCTTACCATTGCGAATATCCGCCTGACACGACAAAAATAAAGTGTGGATAATGATGGGGATGTTTTGCACGAAGTGCGCAGAAACGGCAGATGTTTTCCACAAAATGAAAAAGCACGGAGGAGAAATTGTGGATAACAGAAAGGAAAAATCCGGTTTTTGTGTATAGATCGCGCCGGATGGGAAATACTGCTTACTGTAGGAAAAGCAGGAGGAGAGCGAGAGATTGAGAAACGCCTCTGAAATGCTTAAAAAGATATCAGCAGAGGTGGTAAGAACATGAAAAGAGACAAGTTGAGAATCGGTGTGATCACAGCGGCACTGGCAATGATGATTGCAGGCGGAGTGCTGACCTGGCAGCAGGATGCGAGAAACGGTAAGGCAGATCAGGCGAAACAGGGAGAGACGGCACAGCTTACAGAGGACGAAAGCACCGGAACTACAGAACAGCAGACGGAGGAGACGACGGGAGATGCAGACGGAACGCGTGCCGTACAGGATCAGGCAGATGATGTGGAAAACAGTCTGGAACAGGCGCCGGAAATGGAAACGGAGTGTGAAGAAGAGGCGGTGGGAAATCCAGAAGCAGATGCAGAGACGGCTCAGAATACACCGGAAGAATCAGATGGGAATACAGAAAGACAGGACGCGCAGGCGGTAAACGGAACAGCGGCGGATCAGAACGGAGAAACAGGATCAGGAGAAACAGGGGCGAATGAAGAAACGAGTGCAGCATCCGGAACTGTGGATTCTGCAGAAAATCAGGAAACGGCAGTTGAGACAGCAGGGGCTGCACAGGATCTGATGTTCAGCGAAGCGACAATCATGGAACTGCCGGTTACTGGAACAGTTCTGATTCCGTATAACATGGAAAATACCGTTTATTTCCCGACACTGGATCTTTACCAGTGCAATCCAGGCGTTGTTTTCTCGGCGGCAGAAGGAACTCCGGTTCTGGCGGCAGCGGACGGAGAAGTTGTGAGTGTGGAAAATGATGCAAGAACCGGCCTCACCGTCACCATGAATCTTGGAAATGGATACGAAGCCATCTACGGACAGCTCACAGACGTTTCCCTCGAGGCAGGCCAGAAAGTTCAGAAAGCAGCACGGATCGGAGCAGTTGCAGCACCGACGAAATATTATGTAAAAGAGGGAAGCAATCTTTTCTTTGAGATGAAAAAAGATGGAAAAGCCATTGATCCTATGGTATATCTCCCGGCAATTTCGGAATAAAAAAGAGGACCTGCACGAAATGGGATGCGGGAAAGTATTATAAAGTGTAGGATTCGCAATCGAATCTTTTTTACAGGTTTTGAATACAAAAAAGGCGGCGCAGACCGTGGATGGTAAAATACCGTTTTTCGATTGCTTTTTATAAAAAAGGCTGGCTGAAAACAGTCAGCTTTACATATAACAAACAGGATTGTTTTGATATAGAAAAAGGGCGGAATAAAAGGAAAGTAACCGGTTACAGAAAATGTGAAAGTTTGTCATTTTAGGGGTTTCGTTTTTGGCTGTTATCGGTTAAAATAGACGTAGTGGACAGATCCTGAAAACAAGGAGGATTAGAAAAATATGGAGCTTTTATTTATGGACCCGGTGTTCAAAGAAGCAATCTGGGGTGGAACAAAGTTAAGAGACGTATTTGATTACGAAATTCCGAGCGATACAACCGGCGAGTGCTGGGCGATCAGCGGACATGCCAACGGAATGAGCCATGTGGCAGGCGGAAGATTTGATGGAAAGACATTAGGTGAGCTCTGGAAAGAGGAGCCGGAAATTTTCGGAAATTACCCGGGAAGCCAGGTTCCGCTGCTGATCAAGATCATTGATGCAAAAAATGATCTGAGCATCCAGGTTCATCCAGATGATGCTTATGCAGGAGAGCATGAGAATGGATCTCTTGGAAAGACCGAGTGCTGGTACGTGCTGGACTGCGAACCGGGTACAGAAATTGTTATCGGACACAATGCAAAAGACAAGGCAGAAGTGGAGAAAATGATCCGCAATCATGAGTGGAGCGATTTCATCCGCAAAGTGCCGGTACATAAGGGAGATTTCTTCCAGATCAATCCGGGATGCGTACATGCCATCAAAGGCGGCACACTGATTCTGGAGACACAGCAGAGCAGCGATATCACCTATCGTGTATACGATTATGACAGACTGCAGAACGGCAAACCGAGACAGCTTCATGTAGAGCAGAGTATCGATGTTATCGAGGCTCCGTTTAAACCGGCAGATATCGATACCTTTACAGAGGAAATCCCGGGCGCGGTACATACCCATTTTGTAACATGCAAGTTCTACTCTGTAGATAAATACGACATCGACGGTGTATTCACTTTAGATGCGAAAAAATATTATACTAATGTAAGTGTAATCGCCGGAGAGGGTACTGTAAACGGTATTCCGGTTAAGAAAGGTACTCACTTTATTATACCGGCTAATTTTAATGGATGCAGATTTGAAGGAAAACTTTCTGTAATCTGCTCAAATCCAGAAGCATAAGAGAGGAGAAAAACACAATGAGACTTGGAGCATTAGAAGCAGGCGGAACAAAGATGGTCTGCGCAATTGGAAACGCAAATGGAGAAATTTATGAGAGAATTTCTATCCCGACCGAGACACCGGAAATTACCGTTCCGAAAATGATTGAGTATTTCAAAGAGAAGGACATTCAGGCACTGGGAATCGGTTGCTTTGGACCGATCGACCTGAACAGAAAATCCGAAACATATGGTTACATTACCACAACTCCCAAATTAGCATGGAAGAACTACAACATCGTAGGCGCTTTCGCAGATGCACTGGACATCCCGGTTGGATTTGATACCGATGTAAACGGTTCTGCACTGGGTGAGGCTACCTGGGGAATCACAAAAGGTCTGGACAACAGCATTTACATCACCATCGGAACGGGCGTTGGAATGGGAATTATTTCCAATGGCAAGCTGTTGCACGGCATGCTTCATCCGGAAGGCGGACACGTTCTGCTGACCAGACATCCGAAAGATACTTACGGCGGAAAATGCCCGTATCACAGCAACTGCCTGGAAGGCCTTGCTGCAGGTCCTGCCATTGAAGCACGCTGGGGCAAAAAAGGTATTGAGCTGGCAGACAAAAAAGAGGTATGGGAGCTTGAGGCTTACTATATCGGACAGGCACTTGTAGACTGCATCATGCTGCTCTCCCCGCAGAGAATCGTTTTGGGCGGAGGCGTTATGCATCAGGAGCATATGATGCCGCTCGTAAGAGAAGAAGTAAAGAAACAGCTGAACGGATATCTTGTAACAAAAGAACTTGAGGATCTCGACAGCTACATTGTACTTCCAAGCCTGAACGACAACCAGGGTATCATGGGCGCATTGAAACTGGCGGTAGATGAGCTGGCAATGCAGTAAAAATAAAAATGAGAAAACCGTTCGGAGAAATCCGGACGGTTTTTTGCTTACAGGAAACTTCGTTGAATTTTCCTGCGAAGCAGGACTCTTTCTTTTTTTTTTGATTGCGCCTAAAAGAACCGAGTGTTAAAGTTACATAGAATACAGATGAACAGAAGGAACGGAATTTGAAATGGAACAGGGGAATTTTACATATATTCTGGAATGCAGCGATGGATCTTTTTATACAGGCTGGACCAATAATTTGGAACGCAGAGTAAAGGCACACAATGCTGGAAAAGGAGCGAAATATACAAAGAGCCGCAAACCGGTAAAACTGGTGTATTTTGAAACCTTTTTAACAAAACAGGAGGCTATGCGGAGAGAATGGGAAATTAAGCAGCTTTCGCGGGTAGAAAAATGGAAGCTGATTCAAGCGAAGAAGCAATAAAAATACAAAAACAGACGGCTCAAACAGGCACAACGGTATGCGTAAGCGAGCAGTCTGTTTTTTTGTGTCAAAGCAGGTCGAACATTTTCAAAAGAAAATAGATATTTTGACTTGAAAAATAATTTTATCCTGCTATAATAAAAGAAACAATGATAAGTAGTAATGAAAACTACATGAAATAGTAATTGAAATACACAGCGTTTCTGACAGGAAAGGAGTGAGTAGAATGAAGTATATCAGAAAAAATGGAATCAAGGATCCTGGCAGTGCGATTACACATGGGATTGCGCTGATCCTGGCGGTGGTGGGAACGCTGCCATTGCTTTTGAAGGCGGCGCGGGAGCCGGATCATCTGCATGTGGTTGCGATGGCGGTGTTTATGCTGAGTATGATTTTGCTGTATCTGGCGAGCACCGTGTATCACACGTTTGATGTAAATGGGAAGGTAAACCGTCGACTGAAGAAGTTTGATCATATGATGATTTCCGTGCTGATTGCGGGAAGCTATACGCCGATCTGTCTGATTGCACTGCATGGACGGACGGGAATTGCACTCTGTGCACTGGTGTGGGCGGCAGCGATTGGCGGGATTCTCGTCAAGGCATTCTGGATCAACTGTCCGAAGTGGTTTTCCTCAGTGTTGTATATCGCAATGGGATGGCTGTGTGTACTGGCATTTCATCCGCTGTTTCTGGCTCTTTCACGGCCGGCATTTGGATGGTTGCTGGCGGGTGGCATCATTTACACGGTCGGTGGGGTGATTTACTCCTTAAAAATGCCGATGTTTAATGCGAAGCATAAAAAGTTCGGAACACATGAAATTTTCCATCTGTTTGTGATGGGTGGCAGCTTCTGTCATTTTGTTGTGATGTATTATTTTGTGGCGGCGATGCCGGTATAAAAACTTGTTTGAAGATAAAACAGTAATGCAAAAATAAAATACTGCGGAACGTATTTTCGTTATACCCGGGTATTAACATTTATTTGGGAAAACTTTACGCTCCGCAGTACTATTTTTGCATTATTTTTTCTTTTGACGGTATTCACTCGGAGAAATTCCGTAGACTTTTTTGAATACCTGTGTAAAATAAGAAAAATTCGTGTAGCCGATATTCGTTGCAATTACACTGACCGGGAGATTGGTTCCCTCAAGCAGGGAAATCGCAATTTTCAGTTTTTCCTGCACGATATAGTCAGAAAGTGAAATTCCTTTTACCTTTTTGAAAAGCCGGGAGAGATATTCCGGGTTCATGTATACCTGATGTGCGATTTCGGTGCGGGTAACATTCTGGTGAATATTTTTCTGAATAAAATTTACCACCTGGTCGATCTGTGAAACACCTGGTTCTGCGCTAATTTGAAGGCTTTTTAGATAATCAACGGAAAAATCAAGCAGTTTATGCATCTCTTCTATGGAATGACAGGAGTTGTTCAGGGCGTGAATATCGTATTCTTTTTCAAAAACACCGTGTGCACCGATGTGGTGATGGTTCAGAATCTGATAGAAGATCTGAAGAAAATCCTGTAAAAAGAGACTGAGCATTTTCTGGTTTACATGACCGGATTCTTTTTGGCGGAGCAGATAATCATGCATGTCTGCACGGACGGCATCGTAATAACCAGAGGAGAGCATGACATTCCAGTGGACAAAATCCGGAGGGGTGTAGGGAACCTGGGAAATACTGGATTTCTGATAAAAAATACCACTATAGTTTGCCGCATTTTCACTGCGCTGTTCCAAAAGCTGCTGTATTTTATCTGGTAGCAGAAGAAAATTTGCAGAATGAGCACAGTAGCATGCTATTTTAAAGTGGAGATACTGTGAAGCGGCTTCCACAAAAGTATGCAAATAAATTTGCACCTGATCTTTTGTAAAATTATCGGTTTCGTATAAAATAAGGGCAAAAACCTGTTCGTGGACATGGCAGAAAAGCAGTTTTTTAGTGAACGGCTCAAACAGCTCGGAAACGACATTCTGCAGGATAGAGCGGAGGAGAGAAAGGTCACGAACTGGATGTGGCGTGTCCTGTTCGAGAATATCAATCAAAGTCAGAACACAGGAACAGTCGGGATCGAGTTTTATGGAGATCGTGTCCAGAAAACTCAGGATATTCTGCGGTTCTGCAGGCTGTTTCTGCAAAAATTCATTTAAAAGCACATCAAGAAGATCCATTTCGCGTTTGCTGAAATAGTTTCCATATTCACTGTAAAATTTTTCCTTTCTTTCCTTTTGAATTTGCAGGACTGCTTTCTGAATGGAAACCTCAATTGCACTGTAGGGAGCGGGCTGAATCAGATAATCGAATCCGCCGAGTTGCAGTGCTTTTTGTGCATAGGAAAAATCTTCATGTGAGGTGAGAAAAATACATTTGATTTCTGGAAAATGCTCCGCAACCCATTCATAAAGTTCAAGACCGCTGCCGAGCGGCATTTCGATATCGCAGAGCATGATATCCACGGAATTGTTTGAAAGAATTTCACGCGCACGGATAATGTCGTTAGCACAGAAAACCTGTCGGATGGAAAGCGCATCCCAGTTGATGCCGGAATGAATACCGGCGACAACATCGGGTTGGTCATCAATAATCAATACATTCATTCGGGATTCCTCCTCTTTCTAGGATAATGAAAACAAATTTTCGTTTGAGAGTAAGCTACTTTTAGTTTCTGAACTGGTATTTGGTTCTTCCTGGATGGGCAGGATAATTTCTGTCAGGGCGCCGGAGGAATTGTTCATACAGATCAGTCCGGCCTGATCACCGTAAAGTAAGGTAAGTCGTTGACGGAGATTGTGTATACCGATGTGCTGTCCGGTTACTGCATCTTCTGTATGTTGCAGAAAGGACTGCAGAAATTCGTCCGGAAATCCGGTTCCGTTATCCTGAATACTGATATTTAAATAATTTCCTTCTTCAGTCTCTGTCAGCTGTACGGAAATGTGTACATTGAGCGGCTGGCTGGAGATTCGCCCATGCTTAAAAGAATTTTCGACGAATGTCTGAATGCAGAGCATGGGAACCGGAAACTTTGAAACAGCGGGATCGGCAGAAATGGTCAGCTCAGAAGAATCTCTTGTGTTTAGCTTCTGAAGTTTATAATAATTCTGTACCTGATTCAGTTCCGTCTGCAGTGGCACAAGACTGCTGTTGTCGCGGAAGGTATAGCGGATATACTGGGAAACATATAAAATCATTTGCTGTGCATCGTTTCCTTTATTCTGTTGAATCATACCGCAAAGAGTTTTCAGGCAGTTCAGATAAAAATGAGGCTTCAACTGAATTTGAAAATATTGCAGCTGAGATTTTTGAATGGTCAGCTTATTTTCATAAGTGCGGATTTTCAGATTGTGAATTTCATCCATCATTCGGTTAAAAGTGGAATTAAAGACGGAAAATTCACGGATAAACTGTGTTTCCTGCAGTTTTGAGTTCAATTTACCGTTTCGAATATTCTCCATGGTAGCGATTGCATCTCTTAATGGAGAAAAGTAAATTTTGATGGCCAAAAAACACATGAACGGAATCAAAAGCAGTGCCAGCACAGAGGCAATGATGGCAAACATCTGTGTCGCATTTAAACCCTGGTAAGGGGAAAGGTAAAGCATGGTAATATCAGCATATTTTAAGCGATCCTGTACAACAAAAAAGTTTTCTTTTTGTCCTTTTTTGACGTGGTTATTGTCTTCAGGCGAAAAGGTTAGTTTATTTTCTGTAATGGTTTTAGAAGGATTTAATACGGTTCCGTCATTGGAAAGATAGACGAGTGAACTAGTTTTATGCGTCTGTGTGGCGAGGCGAGATGGAGCCATGACCAGATCAAAATCTACGAGAGAAACACTGTAGGCATTGGAAAAACCGAGAAGACGAACCAAAAAATATTTATCACCGACTTTATCGTAAAACCAGGATTTGGAAGTTGATTCAAAATCAAGGGATTTTACGTAATTCTGCATTGTTATTAATTCTTCATAGGAATAGCAGTCCTGATAGGCACAGCGGCAGACATCATTGGGAACAGAATAAATATAGACAGCACCGAGACATTCTGTCAGAGCAAGCTGTTCCCGTGCTTTATTCACAATGGAGAGTGTATTTAAATGAACATCGAGCGGATCAAGTTTATATTTTAGTTTCTGATAATTCCAGTTCGTAGCCCAGTCCTGTGCCATTGAGGTTTCTATCTGGGAAAGATCTGCTTCTAACTGTTCCTGATAGAGAAACAGAGCATTTCGGTTTGCAGAAGCGATTTCGCGGTTCAGCAGGCGAAGCGAGTAGAAATCAAAAAATATCGTCAGAAATGTAAGCGGAATAAGCATGATAAGGCTTATAAGGGTGAAAAAAATTTTTGATGAGATGTAAAAATTTTTACGAGATAACATAAGAGCCTCCAAGAATATAACAATATAAGAAAAATCGTGTGAGCGTTTCAATTGTTGGAACATGCCATTTATTCTAATATAGATGTTGCGTATTTTCAAGAAATAAGTAGTTATCTTCGTTAAAATCACGAAAATTACAGTGGCATGTCACAATATATAAAGAGAAAGTCACGGATTTTATAGAGAAAGAAATAGTTCTTTGGTAGGATATACCTGTTCGAAAAACAAAGGAATGAACAAAGGAGAGAACTGCAATGAATAAGAAAAAAGCAATGGCACTGTTACTTGTCTCTGTTATGGCAGGAAGTATGCTGGCAGGCTGCGGAAGCGATAACGCGTCCAGCTCAAATGACGGATCTTCCAAGAGCGCAGACAGCAGCAATCAGGACAGTTATACGGTAAAAATTCTGGCACCTGGCGATGCCAGCACAGATGACTGCGCAAAAATTTCTGAGGCAGCAAGCAAAATCACCGAGGAAAAATTCAATACTAAAGTTGAGCTGACTCGTGTTGGATTTGGAAGTTATGATCAGCAGGTCAACCTGACACTGGCATCTTCTGAAAAACTGGATCTGATGTATGAATATTGCGGTAATGTAACATCCGCAATCAGCAGCGGACAGATTGTTCCGATCACGGATTATCTGGACAGTTATGGAAGTGATATGAAATCCCAGATCAGCGATTCTGATTGGAAATGTGTAACTTTTAATGGCGATATTTATGGAGTTCCAGCAAATAAAGAGAAAGCAACCGGATGGGGATTTGCCATGAACAAAGAGATGGCAGATGCAACTGGAATTGATTACAGCTCTATCAAAACAGAAGAAGAGTTAGAACCGCTTCTGGAGAAAGTAAAAGAAATGTATCCGGATGTATATCCAATTGTATCAAATAATGGTTCTATGAGCTTGATGACAGATCAGGATGATCTGGGCGGAGATATTGGATCACTGGAAAGTGCATCTGGAGATAATACAACCGTTATCAATTATTATGGAACAGACGAATATATGAACGAAATGAAACTTCGTTATGATTGGGCACAGAAAGGCCTGATCATGCCGGATGCTTCTACTTCCACTGAAAACGCAAACAGCCTGATTGGTGCAGGAAAAGGATTTGGACGTTTCACAAATACCAAGCCGGGTATTGAAAAAGAGATGGAAAAAGAGGTAGGAAAGGAAGTTGTTGTTCTGGAGATGGTAAAACCATATACCACCACAACACGTGTCGATATTGTATGGTATGTACCGCACAATAGTGAAAAACCGGAAAGAGCTGTACAGGTATTAAATGAGATCTACACGAACCCGGATCTGGCCAATCTTTTTATCAATGGTTTAGAAGGAAAGCATTATGAATTTGTAGATAAGGAAAAGGGAATCGTTAATTATCCAGAAGGAGTTAATGCCAGCAATACAGGCTATACCAGTCTTCCATGGGCATGGCCAAACGAGACAATTTCTTATATTTGGGAAGGTCTTGATTCAGATATCTGGGATCAGATTCAGGAATTTAACAAAGATGCGACAGTTTCTCCAGCCAAAGGTTTTGCATGGGACAACACAGAAGTACAAAATGAAGTAACTGCATGTGCAAACGTTGTGGCAAAATATGGTCCGGCGCTGGAGTGCGGTTCCCTGGATCCGGAAACTACCATTCCGAAATTCCTGGATGAGCTGAAAGCTGCAGGAGCAGATACCATCATTGCAGAGAAACAGAAACAGTTAGACGCTTGGCTGGAAGCCAACAAATAATGGAGGCTGGGAAGATGAAAAGAAATTGGGGTAAAATCCGCAGATTTATTCCCCTGTATCTGATGCTGCTTCCGGGACTTGTATACTTATTTATCAATAACTATATGCCCATGGCTGGAATTATTATTGCATTCAAGAAATATAATTACAGCCTGGGAATCCTGAAAAGCCCGTTTACAGGCCTGAAAAACTTTGAGTTTTTGTTCAAGACAAAAGATGCCTGGACAATTACAAGAAACACACTGGGATACAACGTAATCTTTATCGTAGTCGGAACCGTACTTGCAATTGCAGTTGCAATTCTGCTGAATGAAATCCGTTCCACGATGGGAAAGAAAATATACCAGACGTTAATTCTGGTACCGTTCCTGATTTCTATCGTCGTTGTCAGCTACCTGGTATATGGATTCCTCAGCACAGATGCCGGATTCATTAATAACAGTATTCTGAAACCAATGGGAAAACAGGGCATCGGATGGTATTCTGATCCGAAGTACTGGCCATTCATTTTGATCTTTGTCAATGTATGGAAAAACCTGGGATATAACTGCATTATCTATTATGCAACGGTAGTAGGACTGGATGCCAGCCTTTATGAGTCTGCATCCATTGACGGTGCGAACCGCTGGCAGAGAATTCTGCATATCACACTGCCGGGACTGAAAACAACCATTATCACACTGACCCTGATGAGCGTAGGACGTATTTTCTATTCCGATTTCGGACTGTTCTATCAGGTACCAATGAACAGCGGACCGCTGATCGACGTGACAAACACCATCGATACTTACGTATATCGTGGATTGATGGAGCTGAACAACATCGGTATGGCATCTGCAGCAGGTCTTTATCAGTCACTGGTAGGATTTGCACTGGTACTGATTGCAAACCTGGTTGTTCGAAGACTGGACGAAAACAGCGCATTATTCTAAGCGAAGGGAGAGTATGAAAAAATGGTTGAAAGAAATAAAGGCTTTCAGATTGCAGCCAATGTGATTATGATCTTACTGTCCGCTATGTGTATCGTCCCGTTTATCCTGCTGATCATGTCATCCATCACCAAAGAGAATGTTCTGTTAAAATACGGATATTCTTTCTGGCCGCGCGAGATCAGTTTTGATGCATACAAAACACTGCTGGTAGAATCTGGCAGTATTGTAAGAGGCTATATCATTTCCGCACTGGTAACGGTAGTTGGAACCGTGGCAAACCTGACTCTGACAACACTGTTTGCCTATCCGCTGTCAAGAAAAGATCTTCCGGGAAAAGCATTTTTCTCCTTTGTGATTTTCTTTACGATGTTGTTCAACGGTGGCTTGGTACCGTCCTATATGATGTGGACTGGAATCTTTCATATTAAAAATACCATCTGGGCACTGATTGTTCCAAATCTTCTGATGGGAGCTTTCTATGTCATCATGATGAGAACGTATTTCACCACCAATATTCCTGATGCGGTCATCGAGGCTGCAAGAATTGACGGAGCAGGTGAGTGGAGAATTCTGGCAAAAATTGTCCTTCCGATGTCTACGCCGATCATTGCAACACTGGCACTTCTGGTCGGCCTTGGATATTGGAATGACTGGCTGAACGGTCTGTACTATATTAATAATGATAAACTGTACAGCATTCAAGTTCTGCTGAATAAGATGCTTCTGGATGTGCAGTATCTGATGAGCGGTGCTTCCGGCGGAGCATTAACACAGAACATCACACTTCCGGCAACCGGTATCAAAATGGCCGTTGCAGTTATGGGAGCACTTCCAATTCTGGTTGTGTATCCGTTCTTCCAGAAATATTTTGTAAAAGGTATTGTAATTGGAGCTGTAAAAGGCTAATAGAATTCTTATAATAGAAAGCAGACTTTCCAGATACACGCAGGAATGCGTGAGAATGGAAAGTCTGTTTTTTTGATGCAGCTTTAGTTCAGCTTGATATTTTTAAACAGCGATCCCAGTGTCGTTGTCACTTCCTCTGTCTCCGGGAGTTCGATGGTTTCTTCCTGAATTTCTTCGGCGGCAACGTCGTCGAGTGCCTTCATGGAGAGACTGAGTTTGCCGTCTTTGATGGCAATGACTTTTACTTTGACTTTATCGCCGACTGCCAGAACTGCGGACGGATGTTTGATGCGTTTGGCGCAAATCTGGGAGATGTGGACGAGACCGGAAAGGCCGTTTCCGAGGTTGATGAATGCGCCGTATGGCTGCAGGCTTTCCACGGTTCCTTCGGTAACAAGGCCGACTTCTACGTTGGAAATTTTCTCTTTGCGGTCCACATCTGCTTTTTCACGGAGAAGCTCGCGGGCGGAGAGAATCAGACGGTCTTTTTCTTTGTCAATGTCAAAAACCTGAACCTGAATGTCTTTGTTTAAATATTCGTTCAGATCTTCCACATAGTTCAGGGAAAGCTTGGATGCCGGGATAAAGCCGCGGATTCCTTCGACATAAGCAATCACGCCGGCATTTACAATGCCCTTTACTTTAACATCAAGCACGGTTTTCTCTTCCTTGTACTGTGCCAGCTTTTCCCAGGCAAGAATGTCGTTTGCCTCTGCGCGGGAGAGAAGAATGTTGCCGTGACCGTCATCTTTGCGGATCACGGTTGCTGTGATTTCATCACCAACATGAATGGCACCTTTTAAACTAAATCCAGGTTCGTTACTGAAATCTTCTGCATGAATGACACCTTCTGCGTAGTATTTCAGATCGAGAATCACCTCTTTTTCATCTACGGAGATGACGGTTCCGGTGATCATGTCGCCCTCCTCGATTTTTTTGAAGGAGGCTTCCAGTTCTGCGGAGAAGTCATCCATGGTTAAGTTTTCATCTGACATAATAAAACACCCCTTTTCGTAAGAATAACAGGAAAATGAACGAAAAATTGTGGAATTTTGAAAAAATCCGACGCAATTTTCGAAATTTTTCTATCTGCGTTTATCTTAACATAAAAGATTTTCTTTGACCAGATGGAAAAAGGATGGTAAGATGTGTGTAGTCGTTACTAAAATCACTGAGACGCGCACTTGCTGCGCGGCTACAGGAGAACAACCGATACGAACTTACTGTATTGCGCAGACATACAGAAGGGAGGAGTATTATTATGAAGACAAACTCAAGAGTTTATGTAATTGGACATAAAAATCCGGATACGGATTCCATTTGTTCGGCGATTGCCTATGCGGATATCAAGAACAGGACAGATAAAACAAAAACCTACATGGCGCGGCGTGCCGGTCAGATCAACGAGGAGACAGAGTATGTGCTGAAGCGCTTTGGCGTGCGCGCACCGGGGTATCTGCCGAATGCGGGAACGCAGGTAAAGGAAATTGAAATCCATGAGGTGCCGAGCGTACCGGGCACGATTTCTGTGAAGAAAGCGTATTCCATGATGAAAAACAACAACGTGGTCACATTGCCAATTACTTCGCCGGACAATGATCTGCAGGGCGTGATCACGGTCAGCGATATTGCGGAATCCTATATGGATTCTTATGACAGCCATGTTATGTCGCTGGCGCGGACACAGTACCGCAGTATTGCGGATACGTTGGATGGTTCGGTTATTGTCGGAAATGAACATGGTTATTTTATCGAGGGAAAGGTTGTTGTCGGAGCGTTCCATCCAGATACGATGGAAAATTATATTGACAAAAATGACCTGGTTATTCTTGGAAACCGTGCAGAGGATCAGCTCTGTGCAATCGAGATGGATGCAAGCTGTATTATTGTCGGACTTGGTGCAAAGGTTACCAAAACAATTCAGAAATTTGCAGAGGAAAAGTGCTGTGTTATTATCAGCAGTCCGCATGACACATATACGATTGCGCGTCTGATTAACCAGAGTATCCCAGTCAAATATCTGATGCGCAGAAGCAATTTAATTACATTTTCCACAGAGGATTTCCTGGATGATATCAAAGAGGTGATGAAAAACCAGCGGCACCGTGATTTCCCGATTCTGAATAAGAAAGGAAAATATGTGGGAACGATTTCCCGCCGGAATCTGATTGGAAACGCCGGAAAGAAACTGATTCTTGTTGATCACAACGAGGAGTCGCAGGCTGTCGACAATGTAAAAGAGGCAGAAATTCTGGAAATCATAGACCATCACCGTCTTGGATCGCTGGAGACGATGGCGCCGGTTATGTTCCGCAACGAACCGGTGGGCTGTACGGGAACGATTATGTACCAGATTTATCAGGAAAAAGGGCTTGATATTGCACCGAACATCGCAGGACTGCTCTGTGCAGCGATTATTTCAGATACTTTGATGTTCCGTTCTCCGACCTGCACGATTCTGGATAAGGCGGCAGCTGAGGCACTGGCGGAAATTGTAGACATCAGCATTCCGGAGTTCGCATCCGAAATGTTCCGCGCAGGAAGCAATCTGAAAGACAAATCTCCAGAGGAAATTTTCTACCAGGATTTCAAAAAATTCATCATGGGCGATGTTACGTTTGGTGTCGGCCAGATTACATCTCTCGATGCGGGTGAGCTGGAATCCATCAAGGCACAGCTTCTGCCGCAGATGGAAAGCGAGTGTGGAAAGCACGGCATCGAGATGGTATTCTTTATGCTGACCAATATTATAGAAGAATCTACAGAGCTTCTGTATTATGGATCTGGAGCCAAAGAGGTCATTGAAAAGGCCTTTGAGGATCTTCCGGTCAATGAAGTAAGCTGCGAGCTGAAGGGCATCGTATCAAGAAAGAAACAGCTGATCCCGGCATTTATGATGGCACTGCAGAATCAGTAAGACAGAAAAAAAGAAAAAGCGTGGCTGCGGATCCAAAAACAGATCCGGGGCACGCTTTTTTCGGTCATAAAAGAGAAGAAAAGAGGAAAAAGCAAAAATGGCAAAACAGAAGTGGAAAGCAGGAAATATGCTGTATCCGTTGCCGGCAGTTATGGTTTCGGTGCGCGGAAAAGACGGTGAGGACAACATCATCACCGTCGCATGGGCGGGTACTGTGTGTACGAATCCGCCCATGGTATCAATTTCGGTGCGGCCGGAACGCCACAGCTATAAGATGATAAAAGAGAGCGGAGCATTTGTGATCAACCTGACGACAGAGGATCTCTGCTATGCAACGGACTACTGCGGCGTGCGTTCGGGAAGAGATGTTGACAAATTTAAAGAAATGGGGCTGACGAAAATCGAAGCGGAGGAAATTTCCGCGCCGATGATCGGAGAGTCTCCGGTTAATATTGAGTGTAAGGTGGAGCAGGTGCTGGAACTGGGATCCCACCATATGTTTCTGGCAAAAGTTGCAGCCGTTCACGCGGACGAGGCATATATGGATGAGCGGGGCCGCTTTGATTTGAACTGTGCGAAACCGATCGTATATTCCCACGGAGAATACTTTGGAATCGGGAAAAAACAGGGAACTTTTGGCTACAGTGTGAAGAAAAAAACGAAAACACCTAATATAAAAACAAAAAAGAACCGCTAATCTTTATTTTCTAAAGAAATAGCACGCGAAATTTTAGCATGCTTTCGGTAAAAATATACAAAATCGACAAAAATACCGGGAAAATATTAGAAAACGCTACAAAATCATGGTTTGCTAGAAATTTTTTGCGTGAAATATTGCAAAAACCGGATATTTTATGCTATAATATCAACCAATCGTTGACCTTATAAAATTAAGCGGTCCGGGGAAAGGAGAAGCCACCGGAGACGAGAGAGAGTGCGGAAATGATTTTCTCCACGCTTTAAGGCTGATGAGAACCGCAGATGGATCTTTTAAAGAAATCTTTCTGCACTACATTAAGGGAGAAATTTCAAGGAGGAAACGAACATGTCATACGTAGATGAGGTTATTGAGTCCGTAGTTGCAAAAAACCCAGCTGAACCGGAATTCCATCAGGCAGTTAAAGAGGTTCTGGAATCTCTTCGCCCTGTTATTGAAGCAAACGAGGAAAAATACAGAAAAGTCGCTCTTCTGGAGAGAATGGTAGAGCCAGAGCGTCAGATCAAATTCCGTGTGCCGTGGGTAGACGATAAAGGACAGGCTCATGTAAACACCGGATATCGTGTACAGTTTAACAGTGCAATCGGACCTTACAAAGGAGGAATCCGTCTGCATCCTTCTGTAAATATTGGTATTATCAAATTCCTGGGATTCGAGCAGGTATTCAAAAACTCACTGACCAGCCTTCCGATCGGCGGAGGTAAAGGTGGTTCTGACTTCGATCCGAAAGGAAAATCTGACAGAGAGATCATGGCATTCTGCCAGAGCTTTATGACAGAGCTTTGCAAATATATCGGCGCAGACACCGACGTACCGGCTGGTGACATCGGAACAGGCGCAAGAGAGATCGGCTTCATGTTCGGACAGTACAAGAGAATCCGCGGCGTATACGAAGGCGTTCTGACTGGTAAAGGTTTAAGCTACGGCGGATCTTTAGCAAGAACAGAGGCTACCGGATACGGACTGCTGTACTTGACCCAGGAGCTGCTGAAACTGAACGGCATCGACATCGCAGGCAAGACCGCTTGTGTATCCGGTTCCGGAAACGTTGCAATCTATGCAATCGAGAAAGCTACTCAGCTTGGTGTGAAAGTTCTCACCTGCTCTGACTCCAACGGATGGGTTTACGATCCAGACGGAATCGATGTAGCTGCATTAAAAGAGATCAAAGAAGTAAACCGTGCCCGTCTGACCGAGTACAAGAAATATCGTCCAAACTCCGAGTATCACGAAGGACGCGGCGTATGGGTTGTAAAAGCAGACCTTGCTCTTCCTTGCGCAACTCAGAACGAGCTGCTGCTTGAGGATGCAAAAGCACTGGTAGAGAACGGATGCACCGCCGTATGCGAAGGCGCTAACATGCCTACTACTCTGGAAGCAACCAAATATCTGCAGGAGCACGGCGTAATCTTCGCACCTGGAAAAGCTGCAAACGCAGGTGGTGTTGCAACATCCGCACTCGAGATGTCCCAGAACTCCGAGCGTCTGTCCTGGACCTTCGAAGAAGTTGATGCAAAACTGAAGAGCATCATGATCAACATCACACACAACATGGCTGATGCTGCAAAACGTTACGGCCATGAGGGCGACTATGTTATGGGCGCTAACATCGCAGGCTTTGAGAAAGTAGCTGACGCTATGATGGCTCAGGGAATCTGCTAATCCGATTTTGAGAAATCCAAAGGGATCTCCGGTTAAAACCGGGGGTCCCTTTTTGCATAAAAGATAGAAGAAACACAGAAAAATAACGAAAATTACAGGGTACAAAAAACATTACATTATGCAACGAGACTAGACAGAAGAAATAGACTTTCACGCGGTACCGTGTGAATAAAACGACAGAATGTGCGAGTAAGTTGTATTATTATGCATAAATGCAATATACAGGTAAGATAAGAACGTAAGAAAAAAGATATTTTATGTTCAGAAATAGAGCGTATAATAAATAGAAACAATGCAAAAATAATGAAAAGCAGAAGTTGACAAGAGCTTGCGTGAGAAATATAATTATTTATGTATTGATAAAGAACTTGTCTGTATTAATATGTAATGAATTTGCATACAGGGAAGAGGAAGAGAAGATGACATTAAAAGATTGCTACATGCAGATGGGAGCAGATTACGAGGGAACCGTTCAGCGGCTTCGCAGTGAATCTCTGATTCAGCGGATCATTTTAAAATTTCCGCAGGATCCGAGCTATCAGGAGCTTTGCCAGGCACTGGCGGACGGAAATATTGAGGTTGCATTCCGTGCAGCTCATACATTAAAAGGCGTGTGCCAGAATCTTGGTTTTAAAAATCTGTACGAGCCAAGCGCCGAGCTGACCGAGCGGTTAAGACCGCTGCAGGAGACCGAGACGGATGATCTGATGCAGAAGGTGACAGAGGAATATAACCGCACCGTAAAAGCGATTGAGGATTTCCAGAACGCTTAAATTGAAGGCAGAAAACAAGGAGACATCGATCTGTGAGACGAGGGGCACAGACCGGTGTTCTTTTTTATGGAATTCTGTACAAGATGCGGGTTGACGGAAAAAAACATGATAATCTTTTTACATAAAAGCACAGCTTATGAAGCAGACTTGTTTAAGAAGAAAAACTTATAATTATCTATAAGAAAAAACGGGTATACTTTTTGGAAAAACCGGCTGTGCAGGGCATATTCCATACCGAAAGGCAAGGCAGCCCAAATCTACAAAAGCAGGAGAAAAGCAATGAAAAAAGAAAAAAGTTCAGCTATGGGAACTCCGTACACCTTTGAAGGACGGATTCCGCTGAAGCAGGCGATTCCGCTTGGATTGCAGCACGTAATGGCGATGTTCGTAGGAAACTTAACCCCGCTTCTGATCATCATGGGAGCGTGCGGTCTGACGGCGGATGCGGGCTACGGTGCACTTCGTACGGCTCTTTTGCAGAATGCAATGACCGTAGCCGGTATTGTAACACTGGTACAGATGTTTTCGATTGGACCGATCGGCGGTAAAGTGCCGATTGTTATGGGTACATCTTCTGGATTCCTCGGCGTATTCAAGAGCGTGACAGTCGTGCTGGGACAGGGCGCGCTGACGTACGGCGCTATCCTTGGTGCGACAATTGTCGGCGGTCTGTTTGAGGGCGTGCTTGGCGTCTGTTTAAAGCCGCTTCGTAAATTTTTCCCGTCGGTTGTTACCGGCTGCGTCGTTATGGCGATCGGTCTTTCGCTGATTCCGGTTGGAATCAATTATCTCTGCGGCGGTTCCGGAACGAACGATTACGGTTCCATGCAGAACCTGTTCCTTGGAATGGTCGTTCTGATTGTAACGCTGGCACTGAAGCACTTTACAAATCCGAAGGGAATCTTAAGTACTGCTTCGATTCTGATCGGTATTTTAGTCGGCTACGCAGTAGCCATTGTTATGACAATGGTTCTGCCGCATACCGGAACGGCGGTTCTTGAGGATGGAAGCACAGTTTCCTATACATATTCCTGGGTTGTCAATTTCCAGCAGGTAAAAGACGCTTCCTGGTTCGCACTTCCGGGTATTGCAGGTTTTGGAAAACTGGCTGAGGTAAAACCGGTCTTCCGGCTGGAGGCCATTCTTCCGGTTGCAATCATGTTTATTGTAACAACCGTTGAGACGGTCGGCGATATCTGCGCCTGCGTAGAGAGCGGTATGGACCGCGATGCAACCGATTCCGAGCTTTCCGGCGGTATCATCTGCGACGGTCTCGGATCAAGCTTTGCAGCAGCACTCGGTGTTCTTCCGAATACTTCTTTTGCACAGAACGTCGGCATTATTTCGATGACAAAAATCGTAAACCGTATGGCACTTTCCTGCGGAGCCATTTTCCTGATCCTCTGCGGACTCTGCCCGAAGATTGCAGCATTTGTATCCATTATGCCGCAGTCCGTACTCGGCGGTGCAGCCGTTATGATGTTTGCATCGATTCTGGTTTCCGGTATCCAGCTCATCACAAAAGAGCCGATCACAAGTCGTGAGATTACAATCGTTTCCGTTGCACTGGGTCTTGGCTATGGCCTTGGATCTACTGCAGGAGCGATTTCAGAGCTTCCTTATTATATCCAGCTGATTTTCGGCGGTTCCGGTATCGTTCCGGCGGCGGTTACGGCGATTGTGCTGAATATCATTATTCCAAAAGAGAAGAAAAAAGCAGAATAAAGAACAAAAAAAAGAAAAAGAACCTCTTATGTTTCCGGAAAGAAGTATTCCCGGGGAGAGATAAGAGGTTCTTTTTTATTGTGCTGCCCGGCATTCGGAGGGAACTGCCGGTAGAAGGCTCTGCAGGTAAAATGTCTGAAAATACGAGGAATATACAAAATGACGGAAAAAGCACAAAAAATCCGTCAATAGATAAAAGAATAACGAAAAAGAAAAAGTCAAGATTGACTATAAATTTTAAAATAGTGTACAAAATCGACAATATGAATTAAAAAAACGAAATAAATTGTGAAAAATACATAAAAAATGCTTGTCAAAACGGGTGGAAGAGAGGTATAATCATTGCATAAAAAGTGTGACGAAAATGTGAAAGTTTTAGGCAAAACGTATGATTAAAAACAATGGATTCTTCGTAAGCCTGGACAAAAGCAACAACGGAGCACGCAAAAAGAACGTAAATCACAAGGAGGACACCAAATGAAAAAGAAAGTAATTTCTGCATTACTGGCAAGCACCATGATCGTAAGCCTGGTAGCATGTGGCAGCACTGGAGGAGACAGTTCTGACACAAACAGCAAGAGCAGCGGCACAACAGCATCAAGTACGGCAGGCGGCGATGAAGCAAAGGATACCTCATCGGACAGCGGCTCCGGCGATGCAGCAGGTTCTGGTGACTGGGTTGCAGCAGCTGATGAAGCAGATGATGCAGTACCGGGTGAAAATGACGATCGTGCGTTTGCAAAATTTGATCATGTCGTAGAAGTACATTATGGATATCAGATCGACCCGAAGGATACCACACTTCCGGACGGCGATTCCGTAGATAACAACCAGTACACCAGATACCTTCTGGATAACTACAACATCAAAGTTGTCTGCGACTGGACTGCAGGTAATGCATCTGACTTCCAGCAGAAAGTATCTCTGGCAATCGCATCTGCTTCCCTTCCGGATGCAGTCGTTGCACCAACCCGTAACTACCTGGTACAGGCAGCAAGAGCAGATCTTCTTGCAGACCTCTGGCCGGAGTTCAACCAGTACGCATCCAAACAGGTAAAAGAAATCATCGAGACTACCGAAGGACGTGCGATCAACAATGCAACCGTAGACGGAACCTTCTGTGCACTGCCAAACATATCGGTAGATACCGATGGTGTTTACCTGTACTTTATCCGTCAGGACTGGCTGGATCAGTTAGGACTGGAAGTTCCGAAGACCGTAGATGAACTCGGCGAAGTAGCTCAGAAATTTAAAGACGCAGGTCTCAGCCCGGATTATGCAATCGCAGGTATTGATAACGGCGGAAGAACCTACTCCAACTTCCTGAACTCCTCCAACAACGGATACGGTTTCGATGCTGTATATCAGGCATTCAATGCAACACCGGGGTATTTTCTGAAAGATGATTCCGGCGAACTGTACTGGGGAACTACAACAGATGAAATGAAAGAAGCCCTTACCACCTTACATGACTGGTATGAAAAAGGCCTCATCAACCCGGAGGTTGGAACCACAACCAACGGCGACAATGCAAACAATGTTAAGAACGGAACCTGCGGTATCTTCATGGGACCATGGTGGAGCCTTGGATACGGAAACCCGGATTCCTTCCGTAACGATAACAATGCAAACTGGCAGGCATATCCGCTGTACACCAAAGACGGTGAGTGGAATATTCATATGAAAGACGTTGGAACCACTTATACTATGGTAAACAAAAACGCATCGGATGATGTGAAGAAAGCCATTGTTATCATGAACAACGTACTCGTTCGTGATGAGTCTACCTTCGATACTTCTGTAGCAATCGGCTGGTATCCGCTGCGTAACACCATGGCAGCTACCGACGAGTGCGAGTATGAGTATGATGCACTGATGGGAATCATCAAAGGCGAAGCAAGCGCAGATGATTATCAGCAGGGCGGAAGCAAATTCAACGGTCTGTACAAGAACCTGGCAAACGATGCCGCAACTCTGAAAGACGTTATCTCTGAGGACTATGACGGATCCAGAGATCTGACAGTAACCGATATGGATGTCAATACCAACAACGGACAGTTCAACAGATTCTATGCACTGCTGATTGGTGATCGTCCATACGCAACACTTGAGCCGGATCACAAGATCTATTCTGAACTGTACTACACCATCGACGGAATGGATACCTACTGGACCCAGATTTCTGACCTGGAAGACAAGAGTATCCTTCAGTTCATCACTGGTGCGAAGAGCCTTGACGAGTGGGATCAGTTCTGCACCGACTGGCATGTACAGGGTGGTGATCAGATCCTTGAGCTGGTAAAAGATTACCTGGCTGAGTAACTAATGTAAATGTATGATGTGGAGGGTGGGGTACAGGAAAGCCTGTACCCCACTACTTTAAAAAAATGACATCAAAGGAGGAGCTTGCCGTGAAGAAGAAAAAAGGCCATCTCGGGCTGTCAAATTCCTTTCACTATACGTTAATGGTTCTGCCGGGTTATATCTGGCTGTTTATGTTTTCTATCGTTCCGATGGTTGGTATTGTAATGGCATTCCAGGATTACAATCCGAGCAAAGGATGGTTCGACTCTCCGTGGGTAGGTTTGAAATGGTTTAAATACCTGACCGTTATCCCGGATGCAAAACGGGCACTTGTCAATACTCTGATTATTGCAATCGCAAAGGTTATCCTGAATATCATCATTCCGCTGGTGTTCGCACTGCTGCTGAATGAGGTAAAGAATATGAAGTTCAAAAAGACGGTTCAGACGATCGTATATCTGCCGCACTTCGTATCCTGGGTTATCCTTGCAAACATCATCACCAATATCCTTGGCGCAAACGGAATTTTCAACACGGTCCGCAGCGCAATGGGTGCAACGGATACCGTTCTTCCGATGACCATGCCTAGCATCTTCCGTCAGTTACTGATCGGAACTGATGTATGGAAAGAGTTCGGTTACAACGCAGTTATTTATCTTGCAGCGCTGACCGGCATCAGCCCGAGCCTTTACGAGGCAGCCGCAATCGACGGCGCAAGCCGCTGGAAACGTGTATGGCACATCACCATCCCGGGACTGGTTCCGACCATCGTTCTTCTGACCACACTGGCAATGGGCAACGTTCTGAATGCAGGTTTCGACCAGGTATTCAACATGTACAACCAGCTGGTTATTGAAACTGGTGATATCATCGATACATACGTATACCGTATTGGTATTACAAACATGCAGTTCTCGCTGGCTACTGCAGCAGGTCTCTTTAAATCTGTTGTCAGCTTCGTGCTGGTTGTTACTTCTTATGTTTGTGCTTACAAGTTTGCTGATTACAAGATTTTCTAAGGAGGGCAGAAATTATGATAGAAAGCAAGAGTTTTGGCAGCAAAGCGTTTAAAGTCATAAATGCTATCATCCTGATTCTCCTGGCATTCAGCTGTTTTTATCCGTTATGGTATACGTTCTGCGTATCTATTTCTTCAAAAGCAGCCGCTGAGGGTGGTCTTGTAACGATTTACCCGATCGGATCAAACGTAAAATCCTACAGCCTGATTATGGGTGATTCCGCATTCTGGAATTCCTTCTGGATTTCCATCAAGCGAGTTGTGATTGGAACCATATGGACCATGGTTGTCCTGATTATGATGTCCTATCCGCTGGCAAAGAGCAAAACAGAGTACAAACCGAGAAATGTCCTGATGTGGATCCTGGTATTCTGTATGCTGTTCAATGGTGGTACCATTCCGTGGTTCATCACCGTTAAAAATTATGGTATGATCGATACGATGGCAGCACTGGTTCTGGCTGGTTCTGTTCCGGTATTCAACGTACTCCTGATGATGAACTTCTTCCGCGGCATCCCGGGAGACCTCGAGGAGGCAGCCCGTGTAGACGGCGCCGGCCCGTGGCGTATCCTGTGGCAGATTGTAGTTCCGTGTTCCAAACCGGTTATCGCAACCATCGTCCTGTTTACATCCGTTGGTTACTGGAACGAGTATTTCCAGGGCCTGGTATTAATGAACAAAGAGACGAACTATCCGTTACAGACCTACATCCGTCAGATCTCCGTTCAGATCCCGGTAGGCGTAACCCTGACTGCAGAGCAGTATCAGCAGTTAGCACAGAACTCCAACAAATCACTGGAGGCAGCAAAGGTATTCATCGCCCTTGTTCCTATGCTGATTGTATATCCGTTCCTGCAGAAATACTTTGTAACCGGTATTACACTGGGAGCAGTAAAAGAATAAGAGAAAACGTAGAAAAAGCGGCTTCTGAATCGAAACAGGAAGCCGCTTTTTTGCGCTTTTTTTCTTGCGTCCGGGGAGAAAACAGCGTAAGATAAAAAGGTATTGAGGTGAAAAACAAAATGTTTCTGGAGGGGATTTTATCATGAAAATACTTACATTCGGAGAACTGATGCTGCGTTTAAAAACACCGGAGCATCTGAAAATACTGCAGGCAGATACCTTTGAAGCCAGTTACGGCGGCGCGGAGGCGAACGTCGCGGTTTCTCTGGCAACACTCGGGAACGATGTTTCCTACGTGACAAAAGTGCCGGAGCACCAGGTCGGACAGGCGGCCATCAATGAAATCCGCCGGTTCGGTGTGGATACGACCCGTGTTCTGCGGGGCGGCGGCCGCGTCGGTATTTACTATTTTGAAAAGGGAACCAACATCCGACCGACGAGCGTGGTTTATGACCGCGCCTACAGCGCGATCGCGATGGCAGAAGCGGAGGAGTTTGACTGGGAAAAACTGCTCGAGGGCGTGGATCTCTTTTATTTCTCCGGTATCACGCCGGCCATCAGCTGCGAGATCGAAAAGACGCTGGAGAGCGCTCTTATGCTCTGCAAAGAGAAAAAAATCCAGGTGGTATGTGATCTCAACTACCGCGGAAAGATGTGGTCAGCAAAGGACGCACAGCGCGTCATGCGCCGTCTGATGCCTTACGTGGATGTCTGCATTGCAAATGATGAGGATTTTGAATCATCACTTGGCATTCCGGCGTACGACGGAGATATGTCGCGCGGCATTGAGCAGATCGAGTCTTACAAAGAGGGCATGCTGGAAATCCAGAAGCAGTTCCCGAACTGCAAAGCGGTTGCGAGTGTGCTGCGCAATCTCTACACCGTGGAGGACGGCGACTGGATGGGAATTTACCTGAAAGACGGAAAATTCTACGAGAGCCCGGTTCACAAAGTACACAGCTTTGAGGCAGTCGGAGCCGGTGATGCGTTTGGTGCAGGACTGATTCACGCGATGGCGCATGATTTTGCGCCGCAGAGAACCATCGATTTTGCGATTTCCGCAAGCGTCTTAAAGCTGATGATTCAGCACGATGCCAACGTGGTCAGCGAAAAAGAGATTGAGCAGATCATGAAGCAGGGCGGAACAAATCTGCAGAGATAGAGGAAACAAAAAGATTCCGAGAGTACATACAGGACAGCAGGAGGAATAAAACTTGAAGAAACGGAATATTATATTAATAGGAATGCCGGGAGCCGGCAAAAGCAGCGTTGGCGTTATCCTTGCAAAGGCTTTGGGGTATGAGTTTATTGATACGGATCTTGTGATTCAGCATCGGGAGAAACGTCTTCTGCGCGAGATTATTGCAGATGAGGGAAATGAAGGCTTTCTTGCGATTGAGAATGAGGTCAATGCGACTCTGGAAGCCGATGAAAGCGTCATTGCACCGGGCGGCAGCGCCATTTACGGAAAAGAGGCGATGGAGCATTTTAAAGAGATTGGAATAATCGTTTACCTGAAGCTGTCGTATGAGGATCTGGCAAAGCGTCTTGGAAACCTGAAGGGACGCGGCGTTGTGCTGAAAGAGGGTCAGACGCTCAAAGATCTTTACGATGAGAGAAGTAAACTGTATGAACAGTATGCCGAGATTACGGTCGATGAGAGCGGAAAGGATATCCAGGGCACGATTCTGGCACTTCGCGAGCAGATTGGCATGTAAGAAGGAACGGGTGGAATATTCGGAGAATTTTCAAAAACATAATATTACGTAATAATAAGGAAAATGTTCTGAAAGTTAGAAATTACATATAACGTTTCTCTGAATATTCCTGACCGGAAACGGTGGAAAAAAACGGAAATAGTACGGAATATATTAAAATTGATTTACAAAATATTAGATTTGAGTTAAGATAAGGGGAGACTGAAAAATTACTGCGGGGAGCAGTGCGTTTCAGTGAGTTCGGAGTGTGTAAAAAAAACAGCAGAACAGACTTTGAATCGTTATTTCGGATAAAACACACTCGTTAAGTTATGAAAAAGAAAATTTGAGGTGAATATATGGAACAGTATGTCATCAGAGGTGGAAATCCTCTTGTGGGCGAAGTGGAAATCGGGGGAGCAAAAAACGCGGCGCTTGCAATTCTTACGGCAGCAACGATGACCGACGAAACAGTCCTGATCGAAAATCTGCCGGATGTCAGCGATATTAATGTACTTTTGGAAGCAATTGCAGAGATCGGAGCTACTGTGGACCGCATCGACCGTCATACCGTGCGGATCAATGCATCGACTATCGGTGATCTGAGTGTTGACTATGAATATATCAAAAAAATCCGTGCGTCTTATTATCTTTTAGGCGCGCTGCTTGGAAAATACAAAAGAGCGGAAGTTCCGCTGCCGGGCGGATGCAACATCGGAAGCCGTCCGATCGACCAGCATTTAAAGGGATTCCGCGCACTCGGCGCTGAGGTAAGCATCCGTCACGGCGCAATCGTGGCAAGTGCGGCAGATCTGCATGGAAGCCACATTTTCCTGGATATGGTTTCTGTTGGAGCCACCATCAATATCATGATGGCAGCTTCGATGGCAAGAGGAAATACAACGATTGAGAACGCAGCAAAAGAGCCGCACGTTGTCGATGTGGCGAACTTTCTGAACAGCATGGGAGCAAACATCAAAGGAGCAGGAACCGACGTGATTCGGATCAAGGGTGTCGATACCCTGCACGGAACCAGCTATGCGGTCGTACCGGATATGATCGAGGCAGGTACGTATATGTTTGCAGCAGCAGCCACAAAGGGCGATGTGCTGATTAAAAACGTGATTCCAAAGCATCTGGAAGCAACAACTGCAAAGCTCGAGGAGATTGGCTGCGACGTAGAAGAGTTTGACGATTCCATCCGTGTGAGCGCAAGCAAACGTCTGGGCAGAACACACGTAAAGACACAGCCGTATCCGGGCTATCCGACCGATATGCAGCCGCAGATCGCGGTTACACTGGCACTGGCAAACGGTACGAGTATTGTAACAGAGAGTATTTTTGAAAATCGCTTTAAGTATGCGGATGAGCTGGCACGTATGGGCGCCTGTATTAAAGTGGAAGGCAACACGGCGATCATTGACGGCGTAGAAAAATTTACCGGAGCAGAGGTTTCCGCACCGGATCTTCGCGCCGGAGCAGCACTTGTTATTGCAGGTCTTGCAGCAGAGGGTGTTACCGTGGTGGATGATATTGTATACATTCTGCGCGGATACGAGGACTTCGACGGAAAGCTCCGTGGACTCGGCGCTGAAATTGAGCGTGTGAATAATGCAAAGGACATCCAGAAATTCCGGTTAAGAGCGTAAAAACAGTATAAAACAAATGTTGACAAAAAGGACGGTGCAATAAAAGGTACCGTTCTTTTATTTTACCTTATTGCGAAGAAATTGGCTTAAATTTTACTACTATTATTGTGAATTATTATTACCTGTGAACCTCACATGACTAAAGTCACGTGCTTCAGACCGCTTTAGGCGGCAGACAAA
>OAUU01000479.1_pt1 | contig 29075 bp, 19 predicted proteins | sample 1501381 | NCBI WGS metagenome assembly OAUU01 (sample SAMEA2580057, study PRJEB22360) | human gut metagenome | reverse complement strand
AAGCCCGCGACCCGCAGAGCGCAAAGCGCCTGCGGGTTGCCTGGCGAAGGAAACAGAGGTCGTTGTCTATGTATTGCAAGGAAAGAAGGAATTCAGATGTCAGAGAAGGAAATCGAAGTCTATGGAAAACAGGTGGATGAGATCAAGATTCGCCCTTATGAGCATCATGCCAAGTATTACGAGACGGATCAGATGGGCATCATTCATCATTCCAACTATATCAAATGGATGGAAGAGGCGCGCATGGATCTGATGGAGCAGATCGGACTCTCCTATAAGGAGATGGAGGCAATGGAGATCATCAGCCCGGTGCTGTCGGTGTCCTGCGAGTATCACAGCATGGTTCATTTTGATGATGTGGTTGTCATTGAGCCGCGGATTACCAAGTATAACGGAATCAAGATGGAAGTGGAGTACCGGATGACGGATAAGGCGACGGGAGAACTTCGCACTACAGGAACAAGTTCCCACTGCTTTTTGAACCGTTCCGGAAGACCGATTTCGTTGAAACGGTCTTATCCGGAGATTGATACAAAGTTCTTTGAGTACACAGATATTTAGAACAAAATGGAGCGGATAGACGCTCCGGAATGGAGAATACTATGATTCAGGAAAGATTAAGCGCATTGCGCGAGGAGATGAAAAAGCGGAAGATCGATATTTATATTGTACCGACCGCCGATTTTCATGAGTCCGAATATGTAGGGGAGCATTTTAAAGCCAGAAAGTTTATCACCGGTTTCACCGGATCGGCAGGCACGGCGGTCATTACCCTGACAGAGGCAGGACTGTGGACAGACGGACGCTATTTCGTGCAGGCGGAAAAGCAGCTTGCCGGAAGTACCGTGATGCTCTACCGCATGGGTGAAGAGGGTGTGCCGACCGTGGATGAGTTCGTTGAAAAAGAACTGCCGGAGAGCGGCTGCATCGGATTTGACGGCAGAGTGGTGAACGGAAGCTGGGGCAGAAAGCTTCTCGCCATTGCGGAGAAAAAGAAGGGGTCTTTGTACGTGACGGAGGATCTGATTGATCTGATCTGGAAGGATCGCCCGGCGCTTTCTAAGGAACCGCTGTTTTTGCTTGAGGAGAAGTACTCCGGCAAGAGCACGGCAGACAAGATCGCGGATCTGCGCAAGGTAATGGAAAAAGAGGGAGCCAATGTGCATATTCTGACTTCCTTATACGATATAGCATGGCTGTTAAACATCCGCGGCGGAGACATCGATTACGTGCCGGTCATCCTGTCCTACCTGGTGCTTACCGACAAGGAGTGCATCTGGTTTTTACAGGAAGAAGTTGTGGATGAGAAGATTGCAGCATATCTGAAAGAGAATCACATCACAACCAGACCTTACGATGCAATCTATGATTATGTGAAAGAGATTCCGGCGGACGCATGCGTACTGATGAATGGCAATACGGTCAACTACCGCATTACCAGCAGCCTGAAAAAAGAGATCCGCATTGTGGACCAGCCGAACCCGACCGAGATCATGAAAGCGGTCAAGAATCCGGTCGAGGTGGAGAATATCCGCAAGGCACATGTGAAGGACGGTGTGGCATTCACCAAATTCATGTACTGGCTGAAGACCAATATCGGCAAGATTCCGATGACGGAGATCTCCGCATCGGATTACCTGGAGGCGCGCAGAAGAGAGCAGGATAACTTTATCGAGTTAAGCTTTGACACGATCTGTGCATACGGACCGAACGCTGCCATGATGCACTATGCGGCGACTCCGGAATCGGATGCCGAGTTAAAGCCGGAAGGCTTCCTGCTGGTGGATTCCGGCGGACACTATTTCGAGGGAACGACCGACATCACAAGAACGATGGCGCTCGGACCGATCACAGACGAGATGCGGCTGCATTTTACAACGGTATGCCGCTCCAACATGAACCTTGCAAACGCCAAGTTCCTCTACGGCTGCACCGGACTGAATCTGGATATTTTATCCCGCGGACCGCTCTGGCAGATGGGCATTGATTACAAGTGCGGTACCGGACACGGTGTGGGCTACATTTTGAATGTGCACGAGGGACCGAACGGCTTCCGCTGGAGAGTGGTGCCGGAGCGCCATGATAACGGCACGCTGGAAGAGGGTATGGTCACGACGGATGAGCCGGGCGTATATCTGGAAGGCAAATACGGTATCCGTACCGAGAACGAACTGGTATGCCACAAGGCGGAGAAAAACGAGTACGGCCAGTTCATGAATTTTGAAAATATTACGTACGCACCGATTGATCTGGATGCCATTGATCCGGACGAGATGACGGGACGTGAGAAGAAGATGTTAAATGACTATCATGCAATGGTATACAAGACACTCTCTCCGTACATGACACCGGAAGAGAATGAGTGGCTGAAGAAGTATACAAGAGCAATCTAGAAACGGAGACAGAAATGAGCGAAAAGCTGGTATTGATTGACGGACACAGTATTTTGAACCGGGCATTTTTCGGAATCCCGGATCTGACCAATTCCGAGGAACTTCACACGAACGCGGTATACGGATTTTTAAATATCATGTTCAAGATACTGGAGGAGGAGCAGCCCGATTACCTGACGGTTGCGTTCGACGTGTCTGAGCCGACGTTTCGCCACAAGATGTTTGCGGAATACAAGGGTACCCGCAAGCCGATGGCGGCAGAGTTAAAGCAGCAGGTACCCCTGATGAAAGAGATGCTGCGCGCGATGGGTGTGACCATCGTTGAAAAAGGCGGTTACGAGGCGGATGATCTGCTTGGAACCATCGCAAAGCGCAGTGAGGCGGCAGGCGTGGAGGTTGCGGTCGTATCCGGTGACCGTGATCTTCTGCAGCTTGCAACAGATCATATCAAGATCCGGATCCCGAAGACGAAGAGGACGGGAACCGAGATTGAGGACTACAACGCGAAGGAAGTCCTCGAGAAGTATCAGGTGACGCCGACGGAGTTTATTGATGTGAAGGCACTGATGGGTGATACTTCCGACAACATTCCGGGAGTTCCCGGCATTGGCGAGAAGACAGCGACGGCGATCATCGCAAAATACGGCAGTATTGAGAATGCCTACGCACATGTGGATGAATTAAAGCCGCCGAGAGCAAGCACGAATTTAAAAGAGCATTATGATATGGCGCAGATGAGCAAGACGCTGGCGACGATCGATATCGATGCGGACATTGCCTACAAGCTTGCGGACGCGCATTTAGAACAGGTTTCCGATCTGTATACAGAGGAAGCCTATTTGTTGTGTAAGAGACTGGAATTTAAGAATCTCCTCGGCAGATTCTCCGTGGAAGCACCGAAGAATACGGCGGAGGAGCATTTTAAGAAGATAGAAAAGGCGCAGGAGGCAGAAGCATTTTTTGCATCCCTGCGTGGAAAAGCATGTGGATTCTATGTGGTGCCACAGGAGGAAACGCATGACGCCCACACAGAGGCTGACGGTCAGATGAATCTGTTTGGCAGCTTTGCGATGCAGAACTCCGGCGAAGAGGCGGGGCAGCAGGAGACGGCAGGAAGCTGTCATATCCCGGATTTTCTCGGACTTGCAGTTGCATGTGGTGAGGAGGAAATCTGTTACGTGGAGGCATCGGAAGCACTTCCCTGCCGTAAGATCCGTGAATTGTTTGCGGGGAGCGCAGCCGCTTCCTATGCGACACTTGACTTAAAGCCGCAGTTAAAGGAACTGGGGATGCTTGAGAAAAAATGTCTTGGAACGATCTCGGAGGAGAACCTGTTCGACAACACGATCGCGGCCTACCTTTTAAACCCGATTAAGAATGAATATCCGTATGAGGACATTGCCAAGGATTATGCGGGACTGATGATTCTGTCGAGAAAGGATCTCATAGAGAAGCTCACGTATGAGAAGGCGGCTGAGAAAAAGCCGGAGGAATTTTTAAAGTGCGTCTGCTATATGGCATACGTGGCATACAAGACCAGGGAGCCGCTTGAAAAAGAGCTTGCGGACACCGGAATGGAAGCGCTGTTTCGCGAGATCGAGATGCCGCTTGTCTTCACGCTGGCAGATATGGAAAAAGAGGGAATCATTGCGTCCGGGGAGGCGCTAAAGGAGTACGGAGACAAGCTTGCCGTGCGCATTGACGAACTCGAGCGTAAGATCTATGAGGAAGCCGGGGAGGAATTCAATATCAATTCTCCCAAGCAGCTCGGTGTGATTTTATTTGAAAAGCTTTCCCTGCCGAACGGCAAGAAGACGAAGACCGGCTATTCGACGGCGGCGGATGTTTTGGACCGTTTGGCGCCGGATTACCCGATTGTGGCGGATATCCTGGAGTACAGACAGCTGACCAAGCTAAAGTCTACTTATGCAGACGGCCTGGTGAATTATATCGCAGAGGACGGAAGAATCCACACGTCATTCAACCAGACCATCACGGCGACGGGACGCCTTAGCAGCACGGAGCCGAATCTCCAGAACATCCCGATGCGGATTGAACTGGGAAGACTGATCCGCAAGGCATTTTTGCCAAAGACCGGTTTTGTGTTTGTGGATGCGGATTATTCGCAGATCGAGCTGCGCGTGCTGGCGCATCTGTCCGGGGATGAGAAGCTCATCGAGGCATACCGGAATGCACAGGATATTCACCGGACGACGGCGTCGCAGGTATTCCATATCCCGTTTGACGAGGTGACCGATCTGCAGCGCCGCAATGCCAAGGCGGTCAATTTCGGTATCGTCTACGGAATCAGCTCCTTCGGACTCAGCCAGGATCTCTCCATCACGAAGAAAGAGGCGGCGGAGTACATTGAGCGCTATTTTGAGACCTATCCGAAGATCAAGGGGTATCTGGACGGACTGGTGGCGGAGGCGAAGGAAAAAGGCTATGTCACGACGATGTTCGGAAGAAGACGTCCGATTCCGGAGCTTTCTTCGAGCAATTTTATGCAGCGTTCGTTCGGGGAGCGCATTGCGATGAATTCCCCGATACAGGGAACGGCGGCAGACATTATTAAGATCGCCATGAACCGGGTGCATGACCGTCTGCTGGCGGAGGGGTTAAAATCCCGGCTGATTCTGACGGTGCACGATGAACTGCTGGTGGAGACAGCGGCAGAGGAAGAACAGGAAGTGCGGAAGATTCTTGCCGAAGAGATGCACGGAGCGGCACAGTTGTCGGTGATGCTTGAGATTGATGTGCATGCGGGAAGCGATTGGTATCAGGCAAAATAGAGGTGCAGTGGAACGATGAGATTTATAGGAATTACCGGCGGTGTAGGAGCTGGCAAGTCGGAAATACTGGGATATCTGGCGAAGAAGCCGGATACCCGCGTGATGCTTGCGGATGAGATCGCCCATGAGCTGATGTCTCCCGGGGCGGAGTGTTATGACAGGATCTGTGAGACGTTTGGCGCGGAGGATATTTTCCTGCCGCAGGGCGGACTGGACCGGGGAAAACTGGCGGCAGTCATTTTTTCCGATGAGGCGAAGCGCAGGCAGATGAATGCCATTGTACACCCGGCGGTGCGCGTCTATGTGGAAAAAGAGGCGGCGAGAGAAAAGCAGGGTGGAAAACGAAAGCTTCTGGTGCTGGAGGCAGCGCTTCTGATTGAAGAACATTATGATGAAATTTGTGACGAACTCTGGTATATTTATACCAGAGAGGATATTCGCAGAGAACGCCTGATGGCAAGCAGAGGATATTCCACGGAAAAGGTAGACCGGATTTTTGCAAGCCAGTTGACGGAGGAAGTCTACCGGGAGCACTGCAGGGTTGTGATTGACAACAACGGCAGTGTGGCGGAGGCTTTTGCGCAGATTGACAGGGCGCTTTCGGAGAAGAAATAGAGATTAGGAGATACTGCAGATGAGCGATACGAGCGTATTCGACCAGCCGCTGGTGTTTGGTCTTGATATTGGAACGAGAAATGTGGTGGGAACCGTAGGCTATAAGACGGAGAATGAATTTGTCGTGGTGGCACAGTATATGCTTGAGCATGAGACGCGTGCCATGCTGGACGGTCAGATTCACGATATCGGACGCGTGGGGCATACCATTGCCAAGGTGAAGGAGGAGCTGGAGTCACAGATCGGGCAGGAACTGACCGAAGTGTGTATTGCAGCCGCAGGCCGTGTGTTAAAGACGGTGACGACCAACATCAGCTACGATTTCCCGGAGGAGACGGTCGTTACCGGCGAGGATATTCATACACTGGATCTGCTTGGAATTGAAAAGGCACAGTCCATTTTAAAGGAAATGAACGATACCCGCTACAAGTTTTACTGTGTGGGTTATTCCGTCATGAAGTATTTCTTAAATGATGAACCGTTCTCCAGCCTGGAATCCCATAAGGCAGAACGTATCAGCGAGGATATCATCGTGACGTTCCTGCCGGAGGATGTTGTGGACGGTCTGTACGCGGCAGTCGGTATGGCGGGTCTGACCGTGGCAAACATGACGTTGGAGCCTATTGCGGCGATCAATGTGGCGATTCCGGAGAATTACAGACTGTTAAATATTGCGCTCGTGGATATCGGTGCGGGAACATCCGATATTTCCGTGACGAGAGACGGAAGCATCATCGCATACGGTATGATTCCGCTTGCGGGGGATGAGATCACTGAGCTGATCGTGCAGAGTTATCTGGTGGATTTCAACACGGCGGAGCAGATCAAGCTCTCGAGCGGTATGGACGATCAGGTGACCTACAAGGATATTATGATGATCGAGCACACGATTCCGTCGAAGGATGTGTGGAAGCTGACGGAGCCGGTGGTGGATAAGATGACGACCGAGGTAGCGGCGAAGATCAAGGAGCTGAACGGAGACAAGAGCGTCAGTGCGGCGTTTATCGTCGGCGGCGGCGGTAAGATCCACGGTTACACGGAGATGCTTGCCAAGAAGCTGGATCTGCCGGCAGAGCGTGTAGCGCTGCGCGGTGAGGAAGTGCTGCAGGAAGTGACGTTTCTTCAGACAGAGATCCAGAAGGATCCGCTGCTCGTCACGCCGATCGGTATCTGCCTAAATTATTATGATCAGAGAAACAGCTTTATCATGGTGCGCTTTAACGGGGAGCGGATCAAGCTGTATGACAACAATAAGCTGACAATCGTGGATGCAGCCCTGCAGGCCGGTTTCCCGAATGAGGAACTGTTCCCGAAGCGCGGCAAGGAACTCAATTTCACCGTGAACGGCACTCCGCGGATTGTCAGAGGTGAGCTGGGAGAGTCCGCAGAGATCTATATGAATGACCGTCTGGTCAACATCAACACCCCGCTGGAACCGAACAGCGACATCGTGATCGAAGCGTCGACACAGGGCGAAGCGGCGGTATGTACCTTAGAGCAGCTGGATGAGTATTCCTCTTCGGAGATGAAGGTAATCGTCAACGGCAGGATCGTGCGCTGTCCGAAGTGCCTGGAAGTCAACGGAAGTCTGGAACTGCCGTCCTATGAGATCAAAGAGGGCGATGCGGTTGAGACGAGAAGCTTTTATACCGTGGAGCAGCTGGCGGCATTCATGGATGTGGAAGTGGACATAGATCATGAGATTCTTGTGAATAACCGCGTGGCAACCATGGAGAGTCTGGTGTACGAGAACTTTTCCGTGGACTGGGTGGTGCTTTCTTTCGGAGCAGCGGCGGTGAACCCGGCAGAACTTCCGGTTGCGGAGCAGCCTGTGACGGCGGCGGATGGCGAGACGGATCAGACAGCGGACGAGACTCTGGCTGAGACGGTAGAGGAAGTGGATGCCGCAGAGAACGAGGCACAGAACGGTACAGATTCAGAGGAAACGGAGCATAGAATGTCACAGGAACCTTCATCTGTGACAGATGCCACGGGAGCAGAGAGCGCTGTGGAGCAGCCGGCTGAAGGGGAAGTGCAGCAGGCTTCGCAGAAGACGGATCTGGAACTGGTTGTATTTATCAATCAGCAGCCGGTACGCCTGACCGGAAAGAAGAACTATATCTTTGTAGATATTTTTGATTTTTACGATTTTGATTTAACGGCATCTGCGGGAAGAGCGATCATCACAAAACTGAACGGACAGCAGGCACAGTATTCGGCAGTGCTCTCCGAGGGAGATCAGATCGAGCTTCGCTGGCAGGAAATTAACAGATAGAGAGTGGAAGAAATAAAATGGAATTATGCAGTATAGCAAGCGGCAGCAGTGGCAACTGTATCTGCGTGGGAACAGACGAATGCCATGTTTTGGTGGATGCCGGAATCAGCGGAAAGCGGATTGAATCCGGTCTGAATTCGATTGATCTGAAAACGGAAGAGATGCAGGGAATTCTGATTACACATGAGCATGTGGATCATATCGCGGGACTTGGCGTCCTCGCGAGACGTTACGGTCTGCCGATGTATGCGACTCCGGGGACGATCGATGCGATACTGCACACCAAATCCGTCGGAATGATCGATCCCGCCCTGTTTCATGAGATTCATGCGGGAGAGGATTTTACGATCGGAGATATGACGATCGAGCCGATTGCCATATCGCATGACGCGGCTGAGCCGGTGGCGTATAAGATGAAGCAGCCCGGAAAATCCATGGCGGTCATGACGGATCTGGGAATTTATGACGACCATATTGTGGAGAAGTTGAAGGGGCTTGACGTGCTTCTTCTCGAGGCGAATCATGATGTACATATGCTGCAGGTCGGAAGCTATCCGTATCCGTTAAAACAGCGTATTCTCGGAGAAAAGGGACACCTGTCCAACGAGCTTTCCGGGCGGCTGCTCGGGGAGGTGCTGCACGATCATTTCGGCACGGTCTTTTTAGGACATCTGTCCAAGGAAAATAACTACGCGGAACTTGCGTACGAGACGGTGCGGCTGGAAGTGACGATGGGAGATAATCCGTATAAAGGAGATGATTTCCCGATGTATGTGGCAAAGAGAGACGAGCCGTCCGAGCTGGTGCGGTTCTAAGGTGGGAGAAAAGAAATTGCATATGCCGGCAGACACGGATATCATAAAAGAAACAGGCGAAGAGCTCTTTTGGAGGCAGGCGCCGGAATTGAGGTAGTACGAACAAGATGATCAAAGAATCCGATATTCAGAATTATCTATACGCCAGGAATATTCCTTACACCGACCATGCATCAATCTATGCGGTGATTCTGCCAAAGTATTCCTTTATGCGGACGATGATGGCGACGATGCTTGAGGTGCAGCATTTTGTCATTCATTTCGGCAGGACGGGCATTTCTGTGATCGTGGTGAATGATCTCACCGGCAGACTCGACCCGTATGGGTTTTTGTTTTTCCCGGGGGAGAGAATTCAGAGCGTGCAGTTTTTCCGGCGGGTGACGCACGATCAGCTTGTGATCCGGCTGACGGACGGTGTGCGCGTCTACCGGGTGAATAAGAGAATGATGATGCTGCCCTGGCACAAAAGCAATCTAAAAGCATTGACTTATAAAAGCCCTGTGTATTATAATCAGTGTTAATACGATAAAGTGATAACGTGGAAGCAGGAGGAATGAGATTGGCATGGAGAATACAGTAGACAAAGTAATCATAACAGTCGTTGGAAAAGATACCGTCGGTATTATCGCAAAGGTATGTACCTATCTTTCGGAGAATCATATCAATGTTCTGGATATTTCGCAGACGATCGTGTCCGGATTTTTTAACATGATGATGATTGTGGACATGAGTCAGTCATCGAGATCTTTCGGGGACTGCCAGAAGGATCTGGATGCGGTAGGGGAGCAGATCGGTGTGTCCATCAAATGTCAGAAGGAAGAGATTTTTGAAAAAATGCACAGAATCTAGGAAAATGTGCAGGAAGATCGACCGATGGACATAATGTCCACAGAAAGGGATAGACGGAATGATTAACATATGGGAAGTAAATGAGACCAACAAGATGGTGGAGCAGGAGAATCTCGATGTCCGTACCATCACGATTGGTATCAGTCTTTTGGAGTGTATTGATTCTGATTTAAAAAAGCTCAATGAGAATATCTACAACCGGATCACGACCGTGGCGAAGGATCTGGCGGCAGTCGGAGAGAAGATTGAGAACGAGTACGGGATACCGATTGTCAATAAGCGTATCTCCGTGACACCAATTGCACTGGTGGGCGGTGCAGCCTGCAAGACGCCGGAGGATTTTGCGACGATTGCGGACACGCTGGACCGCGCAGCCAAGACGGTTGGGGCGAACTTGATCGGAGGCTATTCGGCGCTGGTGTCGAAGGGTATGACGAAGGCGGATGAGATGCTGATTCACTCGATTCCGATGGCACTCTGCCGGACAGAGCGTGTCTGCAGTTCGGTGAACCTTGCATCCACGAAGACCGGCATCAATATGGATGCAGTCAAGCTGATGGGAGAGATTCTCTTAGAGCTTGCGGAGCAGTCAAAGGACCGCGATTCTGCGGACTGCATGAAGCTTGTTGTATTTTGCAACGCACCGGATGACAACCCGTTTATGGCAGGCGCGTTCCACGGTGTGACGGAGGCGGATGCGATCATCAACGTCGGTGTCAGCGGACCGGGAGTGGTGAAGACTGCTCTGGAAAAAGTGCGCGGCGAGAACTTCGAGGTGCTCTGTGAGACCATTAAGAAGACGGCGTTTAAGGTGACGAGAGTCGGACAGCTGGTGGCACAGGAGGCATCCAGACTTCTTAATATCCCGTTTGGTATCGTGGATCTGTCTCTGGCGCCGACACCGGCGATCGGCGATTCCGTGGCGGACATTCTCTGCGAGATCGGACTTGAGTATGCGGGAGCACCGGGAACGACTGCGGCGCTCGCCATGCTGAACGATCAGGTGAAAAAGGGCGGCGTGATGGCTTCCTCCTATGTCGGCGGATTAAGTGGCGCTTTTATTCCGGTCAGCGAGGATCAGGGCATGATCGATGCGGTACAGGCAGGAGCGATCACACTTGAGAAGCTTGAGGCGATGACCTGCGTATGTTCCGTGGGACTCGATATGATTGCGATTCCGGGAGACACCAAGGCGACGACCATCTCCGGTATGATTGCCGATGAGATGGCGCTTGGCATGGTCAACCAGAAGACGACTGCGGCGCGCCTGATTCCGGTTATCGGAAAAGGGGTGGGCGATACGGTAGAATTTGGCGGACTGTTTGGCTATGCGCCGATCATGCCGGTGAACCAGTTCTCCTGTGACGCGTTCATCAACCGCGGCGGCAGAATCCCGGCGCCGATCCACAGCTTCAAGAATTAAAATATAACGAACATGAGTCATGGAAAATAAGTGATAGAAAACAACCTTCTCTGATCAGACAGAATCCGAAAGGATGATTCAGGGAGGTTGTTTTTCCTTTATCCGGACAGAGGAAGCACAGAATGGAAGAGATCAGAAAAATCATTTTCATAAAAAATGCGGTGGAGACGCTGGGATATTTTTCCGAACAGATTGCACTGGAACTGGAGAGGAACGGATACGAGACCTGCTTTATCGACTATGAGCGGATGTATGAGTCGATGGATGAGATGCTGCATTTTCTGGAGCGGGAAGAGACGGCACTTGTCACCTTTAATTTCATCGGGCTCCGCGGCGAGTCTGTGTTTCAGACGGAGAGCGGACGCAGTATCTGGCAGGAGGAGAATCTTCCGATTTTGAATATTTTGGTGGATCATCCGCTCTACTATCACAGCTGCCTGAAGGAAGCCGGGGAGCGGATGCGGGTATTCTGTGTGGACAGAGAGCACGTCGGCTATGTGAGGCGGTTTTACCCGGGGGTGAAGGTGGAGTTCCTGCCGCTGGCGGGCAATGAACTTTTTGTTTCACAGAAAGACGGAGAACACGGAATACACAGAACGCACTGCGAGGATGTGCCAGAGCCTGTACTGTATGGGCAGAGAACCTTTGACCTTGTATTTGCGGCCAACTATGTGTCGATGGAGATGCTCGAGGAAAAAGTAAAGGCGCTGGATGACGATTATCGGATCTTTTACCGGCGGATCACGGAGGATCTGATCGCGGATCCCGCGCAGTCTGTAGATGCGGTTATGGAGCGGCACATCCGCAACGAGCTTGGGGCAGTGCCGGAAGAGCAGCTTTGCGCGGCGATGTCCGGGATGATCTGGATTGATCTGTTTATCCGCAGCTATTTCCGGGAAAAAGTTGTGCAGACGCTCGCGGATGCCGGTATCATAGTGCGGGTATTTGGAGCAGACTGGGAGAAAATTCACTGCAAAAAGCCGCAGAACGTGCGGACGAGTGGCGGAAAAGTGAACTCGGCGGCGTGTGTGCAGGCGATGCGTGACGCCAGGATCGCGTTAAACGTGATGCCCTGGTTCAAAGACGGAGCACATGACCGCGTCTTTACGGCGATGCTGCAGGGGACGGCGGCACTCACGGACGACAGCCGGTATCTGCGGGAAGAGTGCCGGGACGGAGAAAATATCTGCTTTTACTCCCTGAGGGCGTTACAACAGCTTCCGGATCAGGTGGTAAGCCTGCTTGAGGATCCGGTGCGGATGGCAGAGTTGGCGGAGCGGGGATATCGGATGGCAGAAAAGCGGCACAGGTGGAAGAACCGCGCCGGGCTTCTGATGCAGGCGCTTCGCGATATAGATAAGTAAAACTAATAGAATTCAGTAAATAAATTCATGATACTAATGACAGCGCATTCCTTGTAAAAAGAAAATCCGCATGATAAGATGGAAGAAGGCAATCAATGTAGCAATGTGTGATGTGAAGGAGGAAAATCATGAAGATGATGTCACTTGCGAAGGAACTTTCGTCCAATACATATCCGGGAAGAGGAATTGTGATTGGCAGATCCGGGGATGGAAAATATGCGGTAACCGCATACTTTATCATGGGAAGAAGCGAGAACAGCCGCAACAGGGTCTTTGTGGAGGATGGTGAAGGAATCCGCACACAGGCATTTGATCCGTCCAAGCTGACAGATCCGAGTCTCATCATTTATGCACCGGTCCGCGTGCTTGGCAACAAGACGATCGTGACAAACGGCGATCAGACCGATACGATTTACGAACTGATGGACAAGCAGCAGACGTTCGAGCAGGCGCTGCGCACCAGAGAGTTTGAGCCGGACGCACCGAACTATACACCGCGGATTTCCGGTATCATGCACATCGAGAACAATACCTACAACTACGCGATGTCCATTTTAAAGAGCAACAATGGCAATCCGGACGCCTGCAACCGCTATACGTTTGCGTACCAGAATCCGGTGGCCGGCGAGGGACATTTTATCCATACATACATGGGAGACGGCAATCCACTGCCGAGTTTTGAGGGAGAGCCGAAGCTTGTCGGCATCGAGGGAGACATCGACACCTTTACCAACACGGTCTGGGAGAACTTAAACGCAGACAATAAAGTATCTTTGTTTGTGCGTTATATTGAGATTGAGACCGGAAAATACGAGACGAGAATCATCAACAAGAACGTGTGAGGAGAATAGGATCATGAAAGAATTAGAATTAAAATATGGCTGCAACCCGAACCAGAAGCCGTCCAGAATCTATATGGAGAACGGCGAACTGCCGATCAAGGTGCTTTGCGGCAGACCGGGTTATATCAATTTCCTGGATGCATTCAACGGCTGGCAGCTCGTGTCCGAGTTAAAAAAGGCAACCGGTCTTCCGGCAGCGACCTCGTTTAAGCATGTGTCGCCGGCGGGCGCGGCAGTCGGACTTCCACTTTCCGAGGTGGAGCGCAAGATCTACTGGGTGGATGACATGGATGTGGAGTTTACACCGCTTGCCAATGCCTATATTCGTGCGCGCGGCGCGGACCGCATGTCCTCGTTCGGCGATTTTATCTCTCTGTCGGATGTCTGCGACAAGGAGACAGCGCTTGTCATCAAGCGCGAGGTATCGGACGGCGTCATTGCCCCGGGTTACACCGATGAGGCGCTTGAGATCTTAAAGGCGAAGAAAAACGGCAATTACAATGTCATCGAGATCGATCCGGACTATGTGCCGGCACCGATCGAGCACAAGGAAGTGTTCGGAATCACATTTGAGCAGGGAAGAAATGAGCTGGTGATCGATGAACATTTCTTCGACAATGTTGTGACGGAGAACAAGGAGATTCCGGAGGCGGCGAAGAGAGATCTTGCCATTGCGATGATCACTTTAAAATACACGCAGTCCAATTCCGTGTGCTATGTCAAGGGCGGTCAGGCGATCGGTATCGGAGCGGGGCAGCAGTCCAGAATCCACTGCACGAGACTTGCCGGTTCCAAGGCGGACAACTGGTGGCTGCGTCAGTCGCCGCAGGTGCTTTCCCTTCCGTTTAAGCCGGGCATCAAGCGCGCAGACCGGGACAACGCCATTGACCTCTACATTGGAGAGGACTATATGGATGTGCTGGCGGAAGGTGCATGGCAGAATATTTTTACAGAGAAGCCGCCTGTTTTTTCGGCAGAGGAGAAGCGGGCATGGCTGGATAAGAACACAGAGGTATCTCTTGGATCGGACGCGTTCTTCCCGTTTGGCGATAACATCGAGCGCGCACACAGAAGCGGCGTTGCGTATGTGGCACAGCCGGGAGGTTCCATCCGCGACGATCATGTGATTGAGACTTGCAATAAATATCATATGGTGATGGCATTTACGGGAATCCGTCTGTTCCATCACTAGGAAGAGCCAAAGAGGGCTGATGTATGCAGGGTGCATCAGCCCTTTTTTATTTCATAGGAAATACCGTGATACATTCATGTGTGAAAGTAGAACCTTCCTATGAAATAAAAAACGCTCCGCGAGGATGCGCAGCTCGCGGTAAGGAAAATATCGCTTTGCGAACCGCTCGCGCGCGGAGAATCTCGCAAGCGAGATTCTTTTTTACACTTTTTTTACAAGGTTTTACCGGACAAGGGTAGAAGAGAAGATTCATAAACGTTACAGTTTATTTTACATACAAAAAAATGAGAGGAACAGTTGTGAAAATGAAGAAAAAGAATCATTGGAAAAACATATGTGCGCTTTTCTTCGCATTCTGCATGGTGTTTTCGACAGTAGCAGGAGATGCGTCTTTTGTTACGGCGTATGCAGCAGAGGTGCAGACAGCGGCCGGAAGTGAAGCGGCGGAAAATCCGTCACCGGCAGAGGAGAGCGGAGCAGACAGCACGGAAGGTGCACAGAACACAATAAATCAAGAAAGTGCGGCGCAGACAGGGAACGCCGGTCAGACGGACGCAGCGCAGACAGAGGGTGCAGTGCAGACGGATGCAGCGCAGACAGATGGTGCAGCGCAGGCGGATGCGGTACAGGATACAGAGTCTGGGGCAGACCAGAATACGGCGCTCATCCAGACGGCGGGGGCAGAAAGCCTTGCGGCCTTCAGTTATACGGCGGCACCGGAAGCGGGACTTCCGGCAGCAGCGACAGCGGGCAGCGGAACGCTTGACGTAAGCGGAGCATCTTACAGCGGATTCAGCAAGGGAATCGCAGCAAAAGGATGGAGCGAGGGAGCGGGCTTTACGGTTGCGGTCAATGCTGCAGATTACACAGATTTAAAATTTTCCGCAGACATGCGCTCCAGCGGAACCGGTCCTGCCAACTTTGCACTGGAATATTCCATTGACGGAGCGAGCTGGACAAAGATCAGCGGAACGGATGTGACCTTAAGCACGGGTCTAGCCTCGGTGTATCAGCAGACGGCACTCCCGGCGGCGCTGTCCGGAAAAGCGTTTACACTGCGTGTGACGATGCAGGGAAACACGAGTGTGAACCAGAGTACAGTCGGCACGAACGGTGTGACCAGCATCAACAACATTGTAGTCACCGGAACACAGGGGGAGGCGGTGAAGACAGACGGGACGGTCTGTTCCAAAGTCAAGGCTTCCGTGGAGCCGGGAGATGTGGAAGCCGGTACGAAGGTGGAACTCTCCTGCGCGACGGAGGGAGCAACGATCACATACCATACCGATCTGGACAGTGCAGACATGACATACACCGAAGCACTTGTGATCGAGGAAGATGTGACGATCTATGCGACAGCTGAACTTGAAGGCTATGAGACGAGTGAGACGGCAGAATTTGCCTACGCGGTAAAACAGGGTGCAAAGAGCAAGGAGGCGGCACTTGCCACCACACTTTCGGACGGAAATATTGTCGCCCTCTATTACGAGAACAACGGAACCGGAAGCGTACTCTCCCAGACAGCAAGCGGCAAGAAGTTAAAGGGCGTGTCAGCGACTGCGGCGGACGGTGCGCTTGCCATTCCGGAAGATGTGGCAGAACTTACGGTTTCCGTGGATGAAAACGGCTATTATACTTTTACATGTGGTGGAAAATATCTGACGTCCGGCGCAACGGGCAGCTCCGTGACGTTTGCGGACGCGGCGGGAGATTACAGTCTCTGGAAGCTGCAGAAGGCAAATGAGAACGGCGGATACTATGTGATCAATGCCAACGCAAAATATAATAATACCACAGAACAGTATCTGGAATATTACAGCGGTTTTACGACATACAGCTACAAATCATCTTCGGATGCGGCGTATGTATTCTATTTTTATCTGATCGATGAGGGAACACCGTCGGTTCATATCCGTGCGGACGAGTCCGTCACGGAAAACGTGGCACAGTGGTCCGGAACGGCAGATTACAAGACGGCAGGTGTGACGGCAGATACCGGAATTGCAGGAGATTCTCTCAATGCAAATGATCTGCTGGATGCGGATGCTATATATTCGGCGGTGGTAAATGGAGCGGCAGTGGCACCGTATACCGAGGCCACAAGCACTTCCACCGGTTCGACTTCCTATTATATGGGAGGAAAGGGCATTGGAAGCGGAAGCAATGATTATGCGCAGTTTGTGATGCCGACAACGGGCTATGCCAACATGGTGCTCGCATTCCGGCTTCGCGCAAGCAACACCGGAGCAGGTTCCTTCCAGATGCAGTATTCTACGGACGGTGTGGATTTTAAAAACCTTTCCACAGGAACCTATGCTTATAAGTACACGAAATACGTGGGCGGTGAGCCGCAGGAAGTGAGCGCCGCGGAGAAAATTACCGACGGTGTGGCAAAGACAAGCCTTGCGCCGGCAAACTATATTTCGTTCACGTTTGATATTCCGAATGAGGCGGCGAATGCAGACCGTCTCTACATCCGCATGGTCCCGGGCAGCCTTTCTGCCAAGGGAGATAAGGCACCGGCAGCGGGCGGAGTGATCCGTATGGACACGGTGACAGTGACAGGCAATCCGCTGATCGCCTCAGATCTCTGCGGATATGTGGCAGCAGAACCGCAGAGCGGCGTGGTAGCTGTGGGCAGTGAACTGACACTGACAAGCGCCACGGAGGGTGTAACAATTCATTACAGTGTAAACGGCGGCGCGGAGCAGATCTATGATGCGTCGGCGAAGCCAAAGCTTGCAGACCTTCCGGCAGTTGTGACTGCCTATGCGACAAAGGACGGCTATAAGGACAGCATCCGCCGTACATTCTCTTATCAGCAGGCACAGGTGGCAACGGTAAAAGCAACGCCGAACGGCGGCAGCGTGGTGAAAAATACCGCGGTGAACCTCACCTGTGAGACCGAGGGTGCGACGATTCAGTATTCCGCGGACGACGGTGCAACCTGGCAGGATTATACCGAAAAGCTCGTCCTGACAGAGCTTCCGGTTACCTATAAGGTGAAAGCCGTCAAAGACGGTTACTTGGACAGCAGTGTGCTCACACTTTCCTTTACCGAGCGCACAAACGAAAAATATCAGATTTACTTTGGACAGTTACATTCCCACACTTCCTATTCGGACGGTGCGGGAAGCTGTGAGGATGCATACCAGCATGCAACGAACGTTGACAATCTGGATTTTGTTGCGGTGACAGATCACTCCAACTCGTTTGACAATGCGGACAGCGCGTCCATCTCGGACGGCTCGATGAGTGAGGAATGGAAGGAAGGCCATGCGCTTGCCACGCAGTATACGACAAGCGGATTTGTGTGCATCTATGGGTTTGAGATGACCTGGTCGAACGGACTTGGACACATCAATACGTTTAACACCGAAGGCTTCCAGAGCCGTACCCAGAATGAGTACAAGACTTACAGCACGGCATTGCAGAATTATTACGCGACCTTAAAGACACGGCCGGATTCCATCAGCCAGTTTAACCACCCGGGAACGACGTTCGGTGATTTCAGCGATTTCGCATACTATGACGAGGAGATCGACAAGCTGATTGCGACGATCGAGGTCGGAAACGGCGAGGGTGCGATCGGAAGTTCGGGTTACTTCCCGTCCTACGAGTATTACCAGCGCGCGCTGGACAAGGGCTGGCATCTTGCTCCGACCAACAACCAGGATAACCATAAAGGCTTGTGGGGCGATGCAAACACGGCGCGTTCTGTTGTTCTTGTGGACAGCCTGACGCAGGAAAATATTTACGATGCCATGCGCAATTACCGCGTGTATGCGACAGAGGATAACGACCTCAGCATCTACTACACGCTGGACGGCTACATCATGGGTTCTATTTTAGAGGATGGAGCGACCGGAGATACCGTACATCTTTCCGTTGACTTAAGTGATCCGACGGATGCGTCCATCGGTAAAGTACAGGTCATCACAAACGGAGGACTGGTGCTTGCCGAGAAAAATGTTTCCGGAAACGAGGAGACGGTCACCTTTGATGTGAAAAATGATTATTCCTATTACTATATTAAGGTTGTGGAAGCGGACAGTGATATCGCCGTGACGGCACCGGTATGGGTAGGCTCTGTGGAGGCGGCAGGAATTGACAGCTTTTTCACGGACGAGGTGCTTCCGGTAAGGGGAGAGCCGCTGACGGTGAACCTTGGACTCTATAATAATGAAAACAGCGAGCTCGCGATTGATTCCATAACGTTTGAGGTGGGCGGAGAGACCGTACATGAGGCGGATCTTGCCGCAGCAGGATTGGGAAGCGTCGCATCCATGAGCACGGGAAGCTACAGCTTTGACTATACCTATGACGGCGTCGGCAGCATGGAGATGACAGCAGTTGTGCATGCGACGATGAACGGCGTGCAGAAGGTATACAAGAGCGTCTTAAAATTAAGCTACGCGACACCGGAGATGATGACAAAGGTTATCATCGACGGAACCCATTACAACGATTATGTGACCGGTTACTATGGCGGTAACGTCGGAAACTTTACGGCGATTGCGGGAGCAAAGAACGTCAAGGTGGAAGTGGTCACAGACGAGATTACGCCGGAGATGCTTGCAAACTGTGCGTTGCTTGTGATCTCGGCACCGGCGAAGAAATCCGGGACAGCAAATGCCGGAGATTACACCGTGTCGCATTTTGAAGACAGCTTTATCCAGATGGTAAAAGACTATACCGACAATGGCGGTACGCTGATTACCTGCGGTATTGCCGATTATCAGGATTCTACTTCGGGACAGACAGCGACAGAGATGAATAAGCTTTTGGCTGCGATCGGGGCATCGACCAGATTAAACAGCGACGAGGCGTACGATGAGACGAACAACGGCGGACAGCCGTACCGCTTATATCTGAAAGGAACCTACAACAAGGATTCCAGATATCTGCGCGGCGCAAGCGAGGAGCAGGAGTACAGTGCGTACAGCGGATGTACCGTGGCGCTGGATGCGGATGCGGTGACAGCCGGACGTGCGGAAGCGCTTGTGAGCGGATATGATACAACGTATTCGATCGACTGCAAGGATGATGCGGGAAACAGAGTTACCGGAAGCCCGACGTATGTGGAAAAAGGCAATATGGTAGCACTCGCACATGAGACACTGGGAAGCGGTGCAAATGTCTTTGTTGCGGGAACCGTATTTATTTCCGACTTTGAGGTGAAGGCGGAGCTGGACAATATCTGGGATCTGCCATACTTAAACCGCACGATTGCAGAAAATATTTTAGATGAAGTGAAAGTGGAGCTTCCGCTGTCTACGATTGCGGAAGTGCGTAAGAACGGTACGGCGGGCGATGTCTACCGCGTGGAAGGCTATGTGACCGCAGGAACAGCCGTGGAGGGCAACACCTTCTTTGATACGATCTATATCCAGGACGACACCGCGGGAATTGATATTTTCCCGTATGCGGAGAGCGGACTTGCCATCGGAACCAAGGTGGAGATTACCGGATATGTGGACGCCTACCAGGGCGATAAAGAGCTTAAGGTGATAAGCAGCCGGATTTTGGACGAGGAGCCGAAGGTGATTGCACCGGAGAAACTGTCGGCAAAAGACGCCATGGACTATGAAAAGTCCGGCGGTAAGCTGGTACAGGTGGAGGGAACGGTAACGGATGTACTCTATGATGCGGCGGGCACCGGCGTATCACAGTTCTGGCTGGATGACGGCAGCGGCGTCAATGCCAATATTTTCATCGACGGATATATCTTATCGGCAACGACAGGAAAGAATGAACTCGCATCGGTTGTGTCGACAGGAAAACGCGTGTCGGCGGTCGGCGTGGTCTATGCACATCCGGAGGGAACCTCGGACGAGGCAGTGACCTGTCTGCGTGTAAGAAACTGCGATGAGATCGTGGAAGTGACGTCCGGGGAGACGCCGGATGACACGGAGACGCCGGGCAATACCGAGACACCGGATACAGAGACGCCGGGAACAGATTCGTCAGACAGCGGAAATGACAGCACGGACGGAACTGGAAACGGCGGAAGTGTAAGCGGCAGCGTGACTGTATCGGACGGACAGACGACAGATGCGGTGACGGTTGCTTTGCAGAATGACTGGGATTCGGTCAGAAACAGAGTGACAGCGGCATCCGCCGGCAGCACAGTCACGGTTCTCCTTGCAGACGGTGTTTCTGTGCCGGGAGATGTCATTGCGGCAGTGCGCGGAAGGGATGTACGTCTGGTATTTAGGCTGGCAAACGGAATCGTGTGGACAATTGACGGAAGAAGTGTGACATCGGATACGATTTCAGACATTGACTTCGGCGTGACGATCAACAGCCATGCCGTGCCGGATGCGCTTGCAAGACAGACCGCGGCAGGAAGAGACTATTTCCAGATCAGCTTAAATCATGACGGCGCATTCGGTTTTACCGCAGTGATGACGCTGCCGGTGGGAACACAGTATGCGGGCATGTATGCAAAGTTATATTATTACAATGAAGCAAAGGGACGGCTGGAACTGGCATCTTCCGGAAAAGTAGATGCAAACGGAAATGTGGAGCTTACCTTTGTACATGCATCCGATTATGTGGTGGTGCTGGATCAGATGCCTGCAGTGCAGACGGGAGATGACACCCCGCTTGCGGCAGCAGTGATGATGCTTCTTGCAGGTATGGTTCTGCTTGCAGCGGCAGCACGCAAGAAAAGGATATTTTTGAAATAAGGGTGGTTAAAACATGAATTTCAAAAAGAGCAAAATACGCAGCCTGGTGCTTCTGGCACTGGCTGCCGTTGCTTTTTGCGGACTGATCTGGTTCGCGAATAAAGACAGACCGGTTTATAGGAGCAGCAACATGGCGGGAACGGACTATGAGGTCGGAAGAGTCCTGCGGGTTGTGGAAGATCACAAGACGGTGGATGAGGAGATGGACGGAATCTGGCGGGGAAGTATGACGCTGGAGGTCGAGATCCTTACCGGACGCTACAAGGGCGATACGGCCATTGTGGAAAATTATTTCAGCTCCCTGTATAACGTCAGAGTGGCGGAGTGGGATAAAGTCTCCATCCGCATCGACACGACGGGGGAGGACGAATATCAGGTATCGGTCTACAATTATTACCGCGTTCCGCAGATGATCGGCTGCATCGTGGCGTTTGTGCTGCTTCTCGTATTGATCGGAGGAAAAAAAGGTGCAAAATCTGTGGCGGGGCTGGCGTTTACCGTGGTATGTATCCTCTGGATTTTACTGCCGCTTGCGCTGAAGGGCTACTCGCCGTTGGCGGTCACGATTCTGTTGATTCTGGTCTGCAATTTTGTCAGCTTCTTCCTGATAGACGGCATCTCGACCAAGACGGTTGTGGCGGCAATCGGAAGCATGCTGGGTGTGCTCGCGGGAGCGGTGTTTGCACTGATCGCGCAGAATGCCATGTCGATTACGACCTACCAGATGGATGAGGCGGAGACGCTGCTTCTGATCACAAGCACCACGGAACTGAAGATCCGGGATCTGTTTTTGTGCGGTATTCTGATTTCGTGTATGGGAGCGGTGATGGATGTGGCGATGAGTATCTGTTCCGCGGTGGCGGAGATCCATCAGGTGGACCGGTCGCTTGGCATGGCGAAGCTGTTTGCCTCCGGGATGAATATCGGAAGAGACGCGATGGGAACCATGGCGAACACGCTAATCCTGGCAGTCGCCGGGACATCGCTGAACATGATGTTGATGATCTACTCCTATGACGTCAGCTTTCAGCAGCTGATGAATACGGACTTTGTGGCGATCGAGATTATCCAGTGCATTGCGGGAAGCGTGGGTATCGTGTGTACGGTCCCGCTGGTGGCACTGCTGTCCGCCGCCGTATTTGGAAAAAAGACAAAAAAATGAGACTGCACTATGGCAGGATGACGATCTGCCGCTGATATTCGGAGGCGGGGGGAACATCATGCTCCTGCATGCGGGCGGCGCGCAGAGGCGTGCCGCCTTTTTGATTGCGCATCTGCAGATAGAGATTCCCGGCAAATACATCGTGCTCAAACACCTGCATGGCATCCGGGGACAAAAGCTTTGGCGCCTGCGACGGCCGTGTGATAAGCGGAACTGCAGCAGAGGCTTTTAGTGCGGCAAGCAGGGGAGCGGCGCTTTTCCGAAAGCCGAGAATGCGTAGATAGGGAATTTTATCCAGGGCATTGCCGCATGCGTAATCGGAAGAAGTAATGCCAAGGATGGAGTGCAGCAAAATGCGGTTAATGCGCGTGAGAGTCATTTCTTTGCTTTTTAACCGTGATGCGAAGGAGGAAAAAGAGGTATAATAAGGAAGCTGGTTTCGCATGCGGTTGGCAAATTCCGGGGAGGAATCGGCGGTCCGGGCGAGTTGTGAGGCAGAACTGCTTAACAGCAGATAACCCAGAATGCTGGAAAAGTCATTGGCGCACAGCAGCGGAAAATCTGCCCGGTAGTCCTGCAGGATGGACAGTGCCTCCTGCGGCATGGCATGATGCAGAATCCCGTCGGCAGAATCTTCGGATGCTCCGGCGCCACCGGCGAAGAGTGTATGCCGGATCGCGGACGCGGATGCCGGGACTTCGGATGCGCCGGAGCGGATGGATGTTTCGTGGTATGCGGCGCCTTCCCGCTTTAGCAGATAGGGCGTGATCGAAGACGCGCGGCGGCGCAGCGATTTTAAGTATTCCAGAGCCAGTATGTTGTTCGGGGAGGCGAGCAGGGAGGAGAGCGTCTCTGTGGATACGGGCAGGGCACCATCCTGATCGGCGGCGTCGGCAAAATAAGAGAGCAGGGCAGCTTCCCTTGCCTTTGGAAATGTATTACCGGATTTTAGGTTGTGCTTCAGGGAAGCCTTTAAATCCGCCGGTTCATCCGCGAGAACGTCCGCAATGCGGCGAAGGAGGGCAAGGTCGCCGCTCTCAGCGCCAAAACAGATGCCGTTTACGCAGCCCGTTTTCTCAAAGAGGGAGATTCCTGCATCGGCGAAAAGCTCCGCGGAAGCGGTAGACCAGAGTACGGGAAGCTCGAGCACGAGATCCGCACCCGAGGAGAGCGCCATGCGGGCTCGGGTGTATTTGTCCAGAAGGGCGGGCTCTCCGCGCTGTACATAGTCGCCGCTTGCGGCGACAACGATATAGTCGGCGTGAAGATTTTTTCTGACATGCGCGATCTGATAGGCGTGCCCGTTGTGGAATGGGTTGTATTCTGCGATAATGCCAATGACGTTCATGGCGGATCCTCCCGTACTGCAATGTGATAAAAACTGTAGCTATCATAGCATACTGTGAAATAGAAAAAAAGAAAAAGGAGCATTTCACGTGAAGAGAAACAGAAACATTGGATCGATTCTTCTGATTGCGGCAGGGCTTTTGCTGATTGCGGCAGCCCTTTATGAACTGATCCCGGCGCTGCTCGCGTACAAGCGGGAGGATGATACCTACGAGGCGCTGCGCGATGCCTATGTGGCCGGACAGCCGGGGGCAGCTTCGGATGATCAGGAGGAGGGAGAGGAACTGCCGGCATGGTATGAGGCATTGCAGGTGGATTTTGAGACGCTAAAGGAAGCAAATCCGGATGTGATCGGTTGGATTTATTTTGACAATATAGAGCAGATCAATTATCCCATTCTGTATTCCGGGGATGACGAGACCTACCTGCATACCGATCTCTATGGAAATGCGTCGAAATCCGGCTGCATTTTTATGGAGGGGAACAACGTCCCCGATTTTAACGACTGCCACACGATTCTGTACGGACACAACATGAAAAACGGAAGCATGTTCGGTTCGCTGAAACAATATAAAAACGACGGCTTTTATGAAAAAAATGCGTATTTTACCGTGTTTACGGAGGATGCAGCCTACCGCTATCAGATTTTTGCGTACAGTGATGTCCCGGAAGATTCGGATGTCTATACGACCGGATATCTGCCGGATGAGACTTTTGATGGGTTCCTCACAGAACTGCTTAAGTCCTCCTACAAGGATACGGGCGTTGCGGTGGGAAAGGATGACAAGGTTCTGACACTGTCTACCTGCTCGGGCGACGGGCTGCGGTTTGTGGTGCACGCGGTGCGGGTTGATGAACACGAAAGCGGAATGTGACTGTTAAATTTTTGTCAGGCTGTTTTTCATTTTGTACAAGAAAACTGGCAATTACTGGCTTGTTTCGTGGGCGTGACAAGCGTATACTAAAATTATATGCGGTCTGTGAGAGACAGACCTTCGCAAAACAAGGAGGCAGATCCTCTCCTCGCCAGAGGACTCGGATTTTGCTTTGCAAAACAAGGAGGATATTATGAACGTATTAGTTATCAACTGTGGAAGCTCTTCATTAAAATATCAGCTCATCGATTCTGAGAGCGAAGCGGTACTGGCAAAAGGTCTCTGTGAGAGAATCGGAATCGACGGAAGACTGGTATACCAGAAGACCGGACTGGACAAAGAGATTACAGAAGCTGCAATGCCGACGCACAAGCAGGCAATCCAGATGGTTCTTGATGCACTGGTGAATCCGAAGACCGGTGCAATCGCAAGCCTTTCCGAGATCGACGCAGTCGGACATCGTGTCGTACACGGTGGAGAGAAGTTCGCAGCATCTACACTTCTGACACCGGAAGTATTAAAGACAATCGAGGAGTGCAACGATCTTGCACCGCTTCACAACCCGGCAAACCTGATCGGTATCGATGCCTGCAAGGAGCTGATGCCGAACGTACCGATGGTTGGCGTATTCGATACCGCTTTCCATCAGACAATGCCGAAGAAAGCATATCTCTATGGTCTGCCTCATGAGTATTATGAGAAATACAAGGTCAGAAGATACGGTTTCCACGGAACAAGCCACAGCTTTGTATCTAAGCGTACCGCAGAGTTCCTTGGTATGGATCTTAAAAATTCCAAGATCATCGTGGCACATCTCGGCAACGGCGCATCCATCAGTGCCGTATTAAACGGCGAGTGCGTAGATACCTCCATGGGTCTGACACCGCTTGAGGGACTTGTCATGGGAACACGTTCCGGTGATATTGATCCGGCGATCATGGAATTCATCGCAAAGAAAGAGAATCTTGATATCGAAGGTATCATGAATGTATTAAATAAGAAGTCCGGCGTACAGGGAATGTCCGGTCTCTCCTCTGACTTCCGTGACCTGCAGGCAGGACACGAGGCAGGCAACGAGCTTGCAACCAATGCGATCGAGGTATTCAGCTATCGTGTGGCAAAATACATCGGCTCCTATGTCGCAGCAATGAACGGTGTAGATGCCATCGCATTTACCGCGGGTATCGGTGAGAACGTGAACCTGGTTCGTGAGAAGGTAATGTCTTATCTCGGTTATCTCGGCGTGACGGTAAATCAGGCAGTGAACGATGCAACCCACGGCGACGAGGCGATCATCTCTACCGCGGATTCCAAGGTAAAGGTATGCGTGATCCCGACCAACGAGGAGCTTGCGATTGCAAGAGAGACTGTAGCGCTTGTAAAATAGTTTTTGCTGTCAAGGGAAATTCCTTGACAAAAAAGCAAAAAAGTGATTGACAAACCAGGGACGCCTATGTATAATTGGTTAGGTGTGAAAACCTCATATGTATGAGGCGAAGGAGTAAACCATGCAGATTGATATTTCAGAGATTGTATCTTGTGAGAACAGAGAAGTTACCGAGAAGGTTCATATCGAGCAGGATACGTTTGTATCGAGGCTTGGTGAGTTCCCGATCACAGCGAGCGCGCCGTTTGATCTTAGGATTGCGAACCGCGAGGGCAGTGAACTGCTTTTGAGCGGGGAGACAGATCTTACAGTATCAATCCCGTGCAGCAGATGTCTTACGGAAGTTCCGACGGACATCCACATTGTCATCGACAAGAAGCTCCGCATGGACGGAACGGAAGTTGTGGATGATGAAATGGAAGAAACAGACTACCTGATTGGATTAAATCTGGATATAGATAAGCTTATCTATGGAGAGATTTTGGTGAACTGGCCGATGAAAGTTCTGTGCAGAGAAGATTGCAAAGGAATTTGCAAGGTGTGCGGAATGAACCTGAATAAGGGGAACTGCGATTGCCAGAGAACAGAACTGGATCCAAGAATGGCAGCAATCCAAGATGTCTTTAACAAATTTAAGGAGGTGTAAGTAAATGTCAATTTGTCCAAAAAATAAATCTTCCAAAGGAAGAAGAGATAAAAGAAGAGCAAACTGGAAAATGACTGCTCCTGCATTAGTAAAATGCAGCAAGTGTGGAGAGCTGATGATGCCTCACAGAGTATGCAAGAACTGTGGCTCTTACAACAAAAAAGAAATCATTCCGCAGGACTAATTCCAGCGGTACAGAGGAGATCCGGATCTGCCGGGTCTCTTTTTTGTGTAATAGGAAACTTCGTTCCTATTACACAAAAACGCTCCGCGGGGATGCACACCTCGCGGTGAGGTAAATAATGCTTTGCATACCGCGAGGGCGCGCAAGTGTGCGGCAAGCGCACACTTGGTTCTCATGGAAACTCCGTATACTCTGTTCTGGTATTGAAAAAAAGTGTTAACAAATTGTTAAAAAGTGGTTGCTTTTTTGTTCCAGATATTTACAATGATACATGTAACGTCACAACAACAAGGAGGAAATGTTAGTGAAGAAGGAATTGAACGAGACAGAAACGAAGCGCTCCGCAAAGAGAAGCGGAATGGCTCGCAGAATTACAGCACTTGTTCTTGCAGGTGTGTTGACATTCGGAGGTACGGCAACCGTATCTGCGGCAACATTGAGAGATGTATTTGATGCACAGTATTATTCTGAGACCTACAGTGATCTCAAGGATACATTCGGCACGAATCAGACAGCATTGTACAAGCATTATAAAACATTCGGTAAGAAAGAGGGCAGAACAAGCACCGCACTTATCGACGTACAGAAATACAGAGCAGCGTACCCGGATCTGGATGCGGCATTCGGCGATAACTGGGATGCATATGTGAACCACTACATCAAATACGGCTTCAATGAGGGAAGAAATTCTTTCGGCACCTTTGATGCAAGAGCATACGCAGACAGATATCCGGACTTAAAGGCAGCATTCGGTTACGATGTGCTTGCGCTTTACAAGCATTACTTAAAGTTTGGTAGAGCAGAGGGAAGAGATGCGAGCGCAGCTGTAGCAGCAACATCCAGCTACACAGAGTCTTCTTACAGCGGATCTTCTAATACAGGAAGTGCTGACAACGGCAACAATACTTCTACCAACACAGCACCGCTCACAACGGCTGGCCGTTTGGTCAATCCGGAGACAGGAGCACCGGTTGCGGGAGCAACAGTTGTATTTAAGCTCACAAGTTTCAATGCAACAGCTGAGGAAGTAGAGGCTCAGACAGAAGTAGCAACAGAGAACACGCAGGTGGCAACGGAGACAACTGAGTCTGTTGCTGAGGCAGCAGAGACTACGCAGGCGGTAACAGAGATGACGGAATCTACTGCGGCAGCCGAGTCTACCGAGGCGACGGAATCTACTGAGGCAACCGAGGCGACCGAATCTACCGAAGCAACAGAAGCTGCTGAAGAGACAGGAAATGGTCTGACGGCAGGTGACGGCTACTATGAGATTACCACAGATGCAAACGGTTATTATGAAATCCCGAATTTTGTACCGGGTGTATATTCCGTTCAGGCAGCAGCTGTTGGTTACTTAACCTTGACACTGAACTCCATCAGCATCAACGCTGACAACGGAAGCTTCACACTGCCGACATTCCAGCTGTTAAGCTCTGATATCAGCGGCGCAAATACCGTTGCAGGTGTTGCAAAGGACGCAACCACAGGCCTTGGTATTGAAGGTGTAACCGTAAATGTACGTGCGAACTGGAACAATCAGTCCGGTGATGTGATCGCTACGACCACCACAGATGCAGACGGCAATTACAGCTTCTCTCTTGAGAGAGGTTACTACACCCTTGAGTTCGCAAGAGACGGATTCGTATCCACTTTTGTAAACGTAGCAAGCTCCAATGCAATTGGTGCATGCGAAGGCGTATTAAGCCCGACCAGCACAAGCGAGGTTACCAGCACAGAATTCAGAATCGTTCTTACCTGGGGTGAGACACCGAGAGATCTCGATTCCCACCTGGTTGGATTAGATGATGCCAACTCTGTATTCCACATCGCTTACTACAATAAGGTAGAGAGAGATACGGACGGTAACGTGATCGCATCCCTGGATGTGGATGATGTAAGCTCCTACGGACCGGAGACGGTAACCATCGTAAATGCACGTACAGATGCTACTTACTATTACTCTGTAAAAGACTTTACAGATCGTTATGACGCTACATCCACAAAGATGTCTGAGTCTGGCGCAAACGTAAAGGTATACCAGGGATCTGTTCTTGTGAAAGAGTACAATGTACCTCTGAATCAGGCAGGTACCATCTGGAATGTATTTAAGATTGAGAACGGAAGCGTTGTTGACATCAACAACTACAATGCAGACGAGACCACAATGTATGGTGAGTATGCATCCGAGTACAATTACTAAAATGATTCTTTAGGGAAAAACA
>OAUU01000465.1_pt1 | contig 29767 bp, 19 predicted proteins | sample 1501381 | NCBI WGS metagenome assembly OAUU01 (sample SAMEA2580057, study PRJEB22360) | human gut metagenome | reverse complement strand
GATAAACGCTGAAGGCATCTAAGCGTGAAGCCCCCCTCAAGATGAGATATCCCATTCTTAAAGAAGTAAGACCCCTTGAAGACGACGAGGTAGATAGGGCAGAGGTGGAAGTGCCGTAAGGCATGGAGCTGACTGTTACTAATCGGTCGAGGGCTTGACCTGAATGGTTGTGTTCACAGAAATGGAATGATAGATGTAAAGTATGTGCGGTTTTGAAGGTATATCGGAAGGACCATCGGATCTCTCCGATAGTTTTTTACTGTTAAAAAATAAAAGAAAGAGCGCTGTTAATGAGAAAAAATACTCATTAACAGCGCTTTTCATTTCACAGAAAAAGCAGTATTATGGGGTTAGAAGAGTCTAACGCAAAACAGACTCTTACACACTCAGGAAAAAAGATGCAGGGAGGAAAGTTATGTTTCTTGAGATTAATAACCTGAAGAAGAGTTTTGGAACCGGTGAAAGCCGTGTGGAGGTCTTAAAGGGAATCCAGTTTTCTGTGGAAAAAGGTGAAATCTGTGTTCTCCTCGGTCCATCCGGTTCCGGTAAATCGACACTGTTGAATATTATCGGCGGAATCGACGAGGCGGACAGCGGTTCGATCGTGATTGAAGGCGAAAAAATTGAGGATATGAATGAAAAAACGCTGACACGGTACAGACGAAAACATTTAGGATACGTTTTCCAGATGTACAATCTGATTCCAAACCTGACGGTGAAAGAAAATATGGAAGTCGGCGCATACTTAAGCGATCATCCGCTCGACATCAACGATCTGTTAAAGACACTGGGGCTCTATGACCACCGCGACAAGCTGCCGAACCAGCTCTCTGGCGGTCAGCAGCAGCGTACTTCAATCGGAAGAGCTATCATCAAAAATCCAAGCATTCTGCTCTGTGATGAGCCGACAGGTGCACTCGATTACCATACTTCAAAAGAAATTTTGAAGCTGATCGAGGACGTCAATCAGAAGTACGGCAACACCGTCATCATGGTAACACACAATGATGCGATCAAAAACATGGCGGACCGCGTGATTCGTCTGCGCGACGGCCAGATCCGTAAAAACTACGTCAATGAGATCAAAATCGCCGCCGGCGATCTGGACTGGTAAAGCGGGGTGGAAGTATGAAAAATCCATTACGAAAACGCCTGCTGCGGGAACTGAAGAACGATATTGGAAAATATCTCGTTATTTTTCTGTTTATGACGGCGACGATTGGCTTTGTGTCCGGTTTTCTCGTTGCGGATGAGAGCATGCTGTATGCTTACGATGAAAGCTTTGAAAAATACAACGTGGAAAACGGAAATTTTACAACAGAACAGAAGCTCACCGATAACCAGAGAACACGGTTGGAAAAAGAGAAGGTAACGATTTACGAGAATTTCTATAAAGACGAAGATGCCGACACGGATCTGGATTCGGAACCAGAGAGCACGATCCGTCTTTTTAAAAACAGAACAGAGGTCAATCTGGTCTGCCTGATGAAAGGCGAAATGCCGCAGCAGAAGGATGAAATTGCAATTGACCGTATGTATGCGGACAATAATGACCTGCAGGTCGGTGATGTGATCTCGGTTGATAAAAAAGAACTGACGGTTACCGGTCTTGTGGCACTTTCGGATTACAGTGCGCTGTTCAGCAATTCAAGTGACATGATGTTCGATGCGGTTAAATTCGGTGTGGGAATCATGACCGAAGAAGGGTATGATGCCATTACCGATGACCATATCAAATACTGCTTTTCCTGGAAATACGATACGGAACCGAAAGATGAAAACGAGGAAAAAGAATGGTCCGATGATTTCGTCGAGGTTCTGGCGGCTCATTCCTCGCTGACGGGTTATCTGCCGCGCTACGGCAATCAGGCAATCAAATTTACCGGTGACGATATGGGCGGTGACAAGGCGATGGTGGAGATACTGCTGTACATCCTGATTGCCATCATGGCGTTCATTTTTGCAGTTACGACAAACAATACGATTGTAAAAGAAGCGTCGGTGATCGGAACGCTGCGCGCATCCGGCTATACGAGACGGGAACTTCTGCTGCATTATCTGTCCCTGCCGGTACTGATTACGATTTTGTCGGCGGTGATTGGAAATATTCTGGGATACACCGTGTTTAAAGATATCTGCGCCGGTATGTATTATGGAAGCTACAGTCTGCCGACGTATCAGACGCGGTGGAATGCCAATGCATTTCTGCTCACGACCGTAATTCCGGCAATTCTGATGTTTGTGATCAACGCGGTGCTGATTTCCGGCCGTCTGCGTCTGTCACCGCTGCGTTTTCTGCGCCACGATTTTGCAAAGAAAGGAAAAAGCCATGCGGTGCGTCTTCCGAACTTCCGGTTCTTCTCGCGGTTTCGTCTGCGGATCCTGCTGCAGAACAAATCGAGTTACTTTACCCTGTTTCTCGGTATCGTATTTGCCAATATTCTGTTGCTGTTCGGTATGATGATGAAACCGCTGCTGTCACATTACCAGACGGAGGCGGTGGAAAATATGCTGGCAGATTACCAGTATATTTTAAATGTCCCGGATCCGATCGATGAGGATGATGAGTACACGCTGATGGGAATTGTGCAGAAGCTTCTGACGCCGTTGCTGAAGACAAATACGGAGGGCGTGGAAACGTTTGCCGTCACATCGCTGAAGAATATTCCGAAAAACCGGGAGGGCGAGAGCATTTCGGTATATGGAATTCAGAAAGACAGCAAATATGTTTCCGCTGAACTGTTTGAGAACGGCGTGACGATTTCCGACGGTTATGCCGAAAAATATGGAATGAAAGTCGGTGATACGCTGGAACTAAAAGAGCCGTATGAGGACAAAACGTACAGCTTTGAGGTAAAAAGCATTTATGCCTACCCGGGAGCCCTTGCGGTATTTCTGCCGATGGATGTCTTCTGCGAGAAATTCGATCATCCAGAGGACTACTTTAACGGCTATTTCTCCAACGAGCCGATCACGGACCTGGAGGAATCGTATATCGCGACGAAAATTACGGAAGATGATATGACAAAGATTTCACGGCAGCTCAATGTGTCGATGGGAGAAATGTTCCAGCTGATCAATGTTTTCTCGATTGTACTGTTCATGCTGCTGATTTATCTGCTGACGAAGCTGATCATCGAGAAGAATACGACTTCGATTTCGATGGTAAAGATTCTCGGCTACGAGAACAGGGAAATTTTGAGTCTGTATCTGACGGCGACAACCTGGGTTGTGATCGTCTCAATCGGTGTCAGCCTGATCATTGCCTCCGCGCTGATCCGCCTGATTTATGTCATTATGCTTTCCGAGTACAGCGGCTGGCTGACATACTATATTGATCCGGCAATTTACGGAAAAATGTATCTGATGGGCCTTGCGGCGTATGCTGTTATCGCTGTGCTGCAGTTCCGCCACATCCAAAAGATTCCGATGGACGAGGCACTGAAAAATGTAGAATAAAAAAAGTTACAGGAGAAATCTTGACAAGCCCGGGCAAAGTGTGGTATATTGCTCTCAAACTTAGTGTGGATTTTTCAACTTGTAATAAAGTTCTTTTCGCCACGCAATTATCGAAAGCAGATAATTGCGTGGTTTTTTTGTGGGCAATGAAGCAAAGTCCGTGCCTGCACGTAAGCCCACCAACAGAAAAGATCACAAATGGAGGTAATAATGAACGAAAACTTTATGAAAGAAAAGCCAGTATTTCCACTGCTGGTTTCGATGGCGCTTCCAATGGTAATCTCGATGCTGGTCAATTCCTTATATAACATTGTGGACAGCTTCTTTGTCGCACAGATCAGCGAAGATGCCATGACGGCGCTCTCCCTGGTTTATCCGGTACAGAATTTTGTAAATGCCGTTGCCATCGGTTTTGGAATCGGACTGAATGCGGTGATTTCGTATTATCTGGGAGCGGGTGACAAAAAGGCAGCCGGCTGTGCTGCAACGCAGGGTCTTGCCCTTACCATGCTGCATGCGGTTATTTTAACGATCGGAAGCCTTCTGGTCATCGAGCGTTTCCTGCGGATGTTTTCTTCTTCCGAAACTGTCATCGATCTTGGTGTCCGGTATTCACGGATTATCTTTCTGTTTACCATAGCAATCATGGCAAACCTTTACTTTGAAAAGGTTTTTCAGGCAGTCGGCCGGATGAAAGTGACGATGACCGGTATGATGATCGGCTGTATTGTCAACATCATTCTGGATCCGCTCATTATTTTCGGAATCGGACCGTTCCCGCGTCTTGGAATTGAGGGTGCGGCACTTGCAACCGGCATCGGTCAGGTGACACCGGTCGTGATTTACTGGATCATTTACAAGATCCGCCCGATTTCGGTCAAAATCCATCCGGAATATTTAAAAGAAGGAAAAAATCTGGTCGGAAGACTGTATGCGATCGGCGTCCCGGCGATCCTGAACCTGGCGCTGCCGTCTCTTCTGATTTCCGCACTGAATGGAATCCTGGCCGTGTATTCCCAGAGCTACGTTGTCGTGCTCGGCATTTACTACAAGCTGCAGACGTTCATCTATCTGACAGCAAACGGCATTGTACAGGGCATGCGCCCGATTATCGGCTTCAACTACGGCGCAGGCGAGCATAAGCGTGTGCGGAAGATTTATGAGATCACCCTGATTATGTGTGCGGTGATCATGCTTATTGGAACCGGCATCTGCCTTGCCATTCCGGAACAGCTGATCGGACTGTTCAGCAGCAATCCGGAGACCATCCGTCTTGGCGGACAGGCACTGACACGCATCAGCGCGGGCTTTTTGATTTCGGCAGTTTCCATCACATCCTCCGGTGCGCTGGAGGGACTCGGAAAAGGCGGATCTTCCCTGATCATTTCCCTCTGCCGAAATGTCATTGTCATTCTCCCGGCAGCTTACCTGCTGTCCCATCTGGGAGGCGGCGTTTTCGTATGGCACGCCTTCTGGATCACAGAGGTCATTTCCGCAGCGGTTTCTCTTGTGGTATACCGCCGCGCAGTACGAAGATAAAAAATATAGGAAGAAAAGAAAAGCGGCCTCTTGTGGAAGGCAGCTTTTCTTTTTATAATAGATAATACAGACGTAAGAATTAAGTAAAGATTTTTTTGAATATTCATGGTACCATTACGGTAGTTAAAAACAGAGAGGATGGAAACGACGTGGAAGAAACAAATATTTTAGTTGTGGATGATGAAAAAGAAATCGCGGATCTGCTGGAAATTTATCTGATCAGCGATGGATTTCAGGTATTAAAAGCGTACAGTGCAAAAGAGGGACTCCGCATTCTGGAGGAGAAAAAAATCGACCTGGTGCTGCTCGATGTGATGATGCCGGATATGGACGGTATTGCGATGTGCCGCCGCATCCGGGAGACGAACAACATTCCGATCATCATGGTAAGTGCCAAAACGCAGGATATCGACAAGATCGTCGGTCTGTCAACGGGAGCAGACGATTACGTGGCAAAACCGTTCAATCCGCTGGAGCTGATGGCGCGTGTAAAATCCCAGCTCCGCCGCTACCGCGAACTGAATCCGTCGAAGCCGCACGAGCGCCAGGAAGTGATTTCCTTAAAGCATCTGGAAATCAACAAGGTAACCCATCAGGTTGTCTGCTACGGAGAAAGCATCAAGCTGACACCGATTGAATTTGATATTCTGTATCTGCTGGCCTCCAACCCGGGCCGCGTGTTCGGTACAGACGAAATTTTCGAGTGCGTCTGGCATGAAAAATTCTATGAGGCGAACAACACGGTTATGGTACATATCCGCCGTCTGCGCGGAAAAATGAAAGACGACACAAGAGAAGATAAGATTATTACAACAGTCTGGGGAGTGGGATACAAAATTGAAGCCTGATTTTATAAAAAACTTCAGCCAGAGGATGGTCTTTGATCTGATTGTAAGTGCACTTGTCACGGTGCTTGTAGTGACGCTTACCGACGGGATTCTGACCTTTTTCGGCAATGGACTGATGAACATCGGTTACCGGAGCGCCTGGATCGGACCGGGAGGCCTCCGCCCATCGGTGCGGACGATGATTCTGACGGCGGCTGCGCTGCTTTCGTTCTGCCTGACCTTTTATTTCCTGATGCGCGAAACCATCCGATACATTGGGAAGATTCTGGAAAAGGTAAAGGAGATATCAGCAGGGGATTTTGATCATCCGATCGAGGTAAAGGGAAATGACGAGTTTTCTGTGATGGCGGAGAACTTAAATACGATGCAGCAGAATATCAAGGAAATTATGGAACGGGAACGGATCGCGGAGCATACGAAAAACGATCTCGTCTCATCCGTGGCACATGACCTCCGTACGCCGCTGACTTCGATTATCGGCTATCTCGGCTGGGTGCGCACGTGGACGGATCTGGATGAGGAGACGAGAAATCATTATATCGATATTGCCTATCAGAAAGCACTCCGTCTGGAGCAGCTCACGAACGAGCTGTTTGGATTCGTCAAGCTGGAGCACAAAGAGATGCAGCTGCATCTCGGAAAACTTGATCTGGTGCAGCTGATGGAGCAGATGCTCGACGAGATGACGCCGTCTTTTGTGAAAAATGAGCTTCAGGTGGAATTTCTGCATGCGGAACATGCGATTTTTCTCGAGGCGGACGGTGAGCTGCTGGCACGGCTCTTTGGAAATCTGCTGAACAATGCTGTCAAATACGGAAAAGAGGGAAAACAGATCCGCGTCTCAATGGAAAAAGAGGGCGAATATGTGGTCACGCGTGTCATTAACTACGGACGGATCATTCCAAAACAGGAACTGGATCATATTTTCCAGAAATTTTACCGGACAGAGCAGTCGAGGAGCCGCGATACCGGCGGGACGGGACTTGGACTTGCGATTGTACAGCAGATTGCGGAACTGCATCACGGACAGGTGCGGGTAAAAAGTGATCTGCAGGGAACCGTCTTTGAGGTGGAACTGCCGGTCGGAATGCCAAAGGGGAAGAAAGAGGACGAAAAGCGATGAATAGGAAAAGAAGAAGCAAAATCTGCTGTCTGTCCGGTATTTTGCTGCTGATTCTGCTTCTGGCGGGAGTTCAGAGGGTGTCTGCGATGACAACGCGGACAGAACTTTATCAGAACACGCCGTCGGATGGCGGAAGAAGCGGCGGGAAAGAAAAGCAGCTTCTTGCCAACAGCTACGCAGGGGAATACCAGATTGATTTTTCTTATGGATTCGAAGGAAACTATCAGGATGGGAATCACGTACCGATTCGTGTGACAATCACAAATGAGAGCGCTGTTGAATTTGAAGGATACTTTGTTTTTCAGATAAAAAACGCCGCGGAATCGATTTACCGCGGAAACAGTGGAGAAGGCATTCTCTCAAAACTGTTTCCGGGGGTCAAGCGGTCGGGCGATGGAAGAAACAGCCTTTTTACGTACCGTTTTCCAATCTATATTCCGGCGAACGGAACCGTTACAAAGACTTTTTCTGCAGGGCTTCTGGTGGAAAATACGTCTTTTTGTGTCCTGCGCCTGGAGAACAGCCAGAGGGACACGGTGTACAGTCGGGAAGAAACGATTTCGAGTGAAGGCTTCTTCCAGTCCAATGTGGAAGTCTGCGTTGTGGAAGAAGAAACTAATTACGGGCAGCAGCTGAATGGAGTTACGCTGAACGACAGGATTTATGAGGTGGAAGCTGCATCTGTCCGGGCAGAGGAGCTTGTCGGGCTTGCGGAGTCGTATTCGCCGGATGTGCTGATCCTTCTGGAGCAGTCCAAAGAAGAACTGGATGAGACAATCCAGAAAGAAATTGATCTCTGGCAGGCAGAGGGGGGTCTTCTGATTACCTTTTCGGGAAACGAGACATTTGCGGAAAGCCAGCGCAGTGCGTTTAAAGAAGCGCCGGTAGATTTTCTGAAAAATATTCTGGACGAAGAGACCACCAGCCGCCTTCTGGCAAAACGAAATACGAATTATCAGAAATACTATACGATTTCCGATCTTCTGGAAAACACTAAGATCCGGAACCGTCCGAATACGGTGCTGTACGGCGGCCTGATTCTGGTCTATCTGGTTCTGGCAGGGCCGGGATTGTATTTCTTTTTGAAAAAAACAGGAAAACGTCAGTATCTCTGGGGGGCGATCTGTGCCTGCTCGGCCGTCTTTGTTATGCTGATTAGTCTGTTTGGCCAGAGCACGAGGCTCAAGGCCCCGGTGCTGACGTATGTAAGAGAAATCTGGCAGTACGATACATACCAGAAAGATTACATTAATTTCTGTGCACAGGCGCCGTACAATGCTTCCTATGAGCTGTATCTGGATCCGTCCTACGATCTGGTGACGTACAACCGTATGGACTATATGTCCAACAGCACGGCACAGCCGGAAACGGAGGATGCGGAATATGAAAAGACGGAGATCAGTTTCGGAGAACAGAAAAACAGGGCAGGAATTTCCAATCAGGCTGCATTTGCCCTGAATGAGTTCGGCATGCAGCGGATGGAAACGCTGGACGAAGGCAAAGGACTGAAAGGCACGTTTCATTTCTGGGATCAGAAGATCAGCGGAACCGTGGAAAATAAGACAGGCTATGATCTGGAGAGCTGTGTGATCGCCGTTCCAGGTTACTGTGCCCTCATTGGAGACATCAAAAACGGGGAGACGATCACGCTGGATGGAATAGAAGCGGACAGCGTGCGGGAGTTCGGAAATTGGAGTGCGGCAGAAGATCTGCCGGAGATAGAGAAAAATTATCTGGACGGCGTCATCTATAATCACATGCCGAACCGGAGTGACAACTGCCTTTTCTTTGGAAAGCTGGCAGGCAATGACGATACGTTCCAGCTTGACAGCGGATACGAAGCGTATGGAATCTCGTATTACTATCAGGAAGTGTCTGTGGACATGAAAGAGACCGGCGTTGTGTACTGTCCGTATGCGCAGGAGTACAGCGGATGGGACGGCGGAAACACGGTAAGCTTTGAAATGGGACCGAATTCCGGCGGAATCTCGGAAGAGGAAACAGAAGTAACGTATTATCTGAACGGTGTCTTTGAAAACAACAACATCTGGTGTCTGTATGGAATGTATGCTAAAGGCGTGATGCAGCCGGATTCCGAGGGAATCTATGATCCTGCATTCTGGCCGTATGCGATGACGGCGTTAGAAGATAAGATCCAGGCGGCAGAAACCGGCGGGGGAGGAAAACGGGGAACCATTCTTTCGCTTGCTTTCGAGAAAGCCCGCATGGAGGATGGGACCAAGATCCGGAATTTCAATGGAATCATTGAGCTGTACAATTTTCAGACGGGAACGTATGATGAAATTTCCGACTGGGAGATCGATTTTGCGAGTGATCCGGCGCTGGAGGCGCAGTATGTGAATGCGGACAACCAGATCCGTGTGCGGTACCGTCTTTCCGAAGAAGAAAAGGGAGAAGAGTATCATGAAAATTATGGATACTATGAGGCACCGAATCTGATCGTAAAGGCGAAAGAGATCCCACCGGAGCAATATCTGGAGAACCTGTTAGCGGAGGAGCCAAATGCCGATACTGAAAATTGAGAAACTGACCAAAAAATACGGAAAAACATATGCCCTGAACGGTCTTGATATGGAAGTAAAAAAAGGCGATATTTACGGCTTTGTCGGACCGAACGGTGCGGGAAAAACAACGACGCTGCGCATTATTTCAGGGCTTTTAAAGAGCGACGGCGGCGATCTGTGGCTGGACGGCGTGCGGACGACAAAAAATATTCTGAAGCAGAAAAGCCTGATCGGCTTTGTGCCTGATTTCTTTGGCGTTTATGAAAACTTAAACGTGATAGAGTATCTGGAATTTTTTGCCGCATCGTATGGAATTTACGGGCGGGCAGGAACCGTCCGTGCGCGGGAAGTGCTGGAGATGGTCGAACTATCGGGAAAAGAGGAGCAGATGGTGGATTCGCTCTCAAGGGGAATACAGCAGCGGCTCTGTCTGGCGCGCGCGATGATCCATAAACCGAAGCTTCTGGTGCTGGACGAACCGAATTCCGGTCTGGATCCGCGTTCGAGAAAGGATTTTCAGCTTCTCCTGCAGCGATTGGCGCGGGAGGATTATACGATTCTGATCAGCTCCCATATTCTTTCGGAATTAGCAGATCTGTGCACCAGCATCGGTGTCATCAACGGAGGTGTCATGGTACAGCAGGGAAAGCTGGAAAACATTATGCTTGCGATCGACAGCTCCAATCCGCTGCGCATCACTGTGCTGAACCAGGTGCCAAAGGCGCTGGAACTATTGCGGCAGGATCCGCAGGTCAGCCGCCTTTCTGTGGATGAAAACAAGATTGCGGCCTGGTTTTCGGGAAGCCGGGAGGAGGAGGCGTATCTGCTGCAGAAACTGGTGGATGCCGGAATCCTTGTGGTTTCGTTTGCACGGGAACACAACAGCCTGGAGTCCCTGTTCTTCCATCTGACCGGGGAAACGGAACAGAAGAGCCGAAACACAGAAACGTTCGGAAACACGATCGGATAAGGAGGGAACGAAACGTGCGGTTAAATCCTGTATTTGAAAAAGAAATGAAGCGGAACTCGCGGTCATCGCGGATTTCCTGGATTATTTTTGTCTGCAATCTGCTGCTTGCCGTGGTTGCGTTTGTCTGCTATTTCGGGGAGAGCAGCCAGCTTGGCTATCTGGCACCGGTCAGTTACAGCGTTCCGATGAACTGCTATATTCTGATGACGTATCTTCTGTTTATTCTCGTCGTCCTTTCAGTTCCGGCGGTTGCGGGAGGAAGCATTTCGCTGGAGCGTGAGAAAAAAACGCTGGATGTGCTGCTGACGACGAACCTGAACCCGTGGAGAATCATTACGGGAAAGCTGGAGGCATCGCTTGGCGTTGTTCTGATACTGACGGTTTCGGCACTGCCGGTGCTGTCCCTTGTTGTGGTGTTCGGCGGTATCGGCCTTGGCGGGCTGCTTCTGATGGCGGGAGGCCTTCTTCTGACCGGAATTTTTGTCGGCAGTATCGGCATTTTCTGTTCGGTTGTTTTTAAGCGGACCACACTGGCGACCGTTCTTTCCTATGTCATTGTCGTTTTTCTGGTCGTAGGAATATGCGCCTGCACGGGGCTTGCCTACTACGCAGGACTGCTGCAGCAGGAGATGACGGCAGCTTATCAGCAGATCGATGTAGGAGGTGTAATTTACCTTCTTCTTTTCAATCCGTTTACCTCGTTTGCGGGGATCATCAGCCGCCAGCTTGGGAATGGAAGAGAGATGGAACAGCTCTGCTATCTGCTTGGAAATTACGGACAGAATCCGCTGATCCATTATCTGCCGGAGGCGAGTGCCGTTCTGCAGCTTCTGATATCAGCCGTTCTTCTTGTAACGGCGGGAAGAAAGCTGAATCCATTAAATAAATAACAGGAGTAAAAGAGAAGATGAAACCATTTTGTTTTAGCCTTTCCGGAATTTATGAGTCCGAAGGATATGCCTGGGAGCAGGCGGGAAAGATCTGGGATCTAAGAGAGCTCCGGGGAACTGACGGTTATCTCGATCCGGAGACGGAGCAGTTTCTGGAAGCGGAACTTGGCCGAAAAAAAGAAACGAAAGAGCTGCCGCGGATCCGCCTTCTGGATTCCGGCAATTATCACTATATGAGCAAATTGCTGCTGGGACTTGAAAAAGAAGATTTGTTTTTAGCCGTATTCGACCACCATACCGATATGCAGCCGCCGGCGCTTCTTCCGGTGCTCTCCTGCGGTTCCTGGATACGGGATGCTGCCGGGGCGTATCAAAACATCAAAGGAATCTGTGTGATCGGCCCGCCGGAGGCGTCGGTGCGGGAAACAGAAGCGATGGAGCATGTCTGGTTTGTGACACAGGAAGAGCTCGACGACGGAAGCGGAGCGGCGAAGATCAAAGAGGTTTTTGCATCCCATGCGGGAACATTTCCGGTATATCTGTCGGTCGATAAGGACATTCTGTCAAAGGAGGAGCTTGATACGAACTGGGATCAGGGAAATGTGCGTGTGGATGAGCTGCTGTCCCTTGCAAAGGACTGTCTTGCGGGGAGAAAGGTGCTCGCGGTCGATCTCTGCGGAGAGCCGTCGGCGAACGCGCCGGAGGCGGAGTGCAGCGCGGCAAGTCTGGTAAACCAGAAGCTGTACGGCGCGCTTGCGGCAAAAATCGAAGATTGACAAAGCCGGGGCAAAAGAGTATCATAAATTCATACCCAGACGGGGTATATAGAGTGACGGAACACAAGGAGGAAACCTCATGGGTGAATGTTGTACACACTGCAGTGAATGCGACCGGAAAAAAGTGCGGGACGAAAAAGAATACAAAGATCTGATCCACCGTCTTTCGAGAATTGAAGGCCAGGTGCGCGGAATACGGGAAATGGTGGAGAGCGACCGCTACTGCGTCGATATCCTGACCCAGGTATCCGCGATCCAGTCTGCATTAAACAGCTTCAACAAGGTACTGCTTTCCAGCCACATCAAATCCTGCGTTGTGGAGGATATCCGGCAGGGAAAAGAAGGCGCCGTGGATGAGCTCTGCAAAACCATCCAGAAGCTGATGAAATAAGAAGGAGAAAATACGTCATGAAAGCATATGAAAGATTGCTGAATTATGTTAAAGTGCCGACACCAAGCGATGAAAGAAGCGGAACACATCCGTCTTCCGCGTGCCAGAGAGTCCTGGCGGAGCAGCTGGTAAAAGAAATGAAGGAGCTTGGCGTGTCGGATGTCCGCATAGATGAAAAATGCTATGTATATGGAAAGATTCCTGCAACGAAGGGATATGAGAGCAAAACAAAGCTGGGTTTTATCGCCCATATGGATACCGTATCGGATTTTGCGGACCATGCTGTAAACCCGGTGGTTCATGAAAATTACGACGGAAAAGATCTGAAGCTGTCTGAAAGTGGCAGAACGCTGGAGACTGCGGTATTTCCGCATCTTGCATCCCTGGCCGGTAAAACGCTGATTACAAGCGATGGAACGACGGTACTCGGTGCAGATGATAAGGCAGGAGTAGCAGAGATTATGACGCTGGCAGAAGCCCTTCTTGCCGGAGAATTTCCACATGGGCAGATTTCCATCGCCTTTACACCGGATGAAGAGATTGGAGAAGGTGCTGACTTCTTCGATGTTCCGGGATTCGATGCAGAATTTGCCTATACCGTAGACGGTGGGGCAGAGGGAGAGATCGAGTTCGAAAACTTTAATGCTGCCGGTGTAAGATTTACCGTGACCGGATTTAATGTTCACCCGGGCAGTGCGAAAGATACGATGATTAATGCGATTGCTGTAGCGAGCGAGATTCAGTCTCTCCTGCCGGAAGCAGAGTCTCCGAGAAACACGGACGGATACGAAGGCTTCTATCACCTGACCGGAATGAGCGGTGATGTAGCACATGCCGAGTCGGAATATATCATCCGTGATCACGATGCAGAGAAGTTTGCAGCAAAAGAAGAGAATCTGCGCCGGATTGAAAAAGAGATGAATGAAAAATACGGGGCAGGAACCGTAAAGCTGGAGATCAAAGAGCAGTACCGCAATATGTCCGAGAAGATTCGTCCCTGCTACCATCTGATTGAAAATGCAGAAAAGGCAGCCAGAAGAGCCGGCATGGAGCCAATCATTCTTCCGATCCGCGGCGGTACAGACGGTGCGCGCTTAAGCTTCATGGGTCTGCCATGCCCGAACCTTGGAACCGGTGGATATGCGTATCATGGACCGTATGAGCACATTACTGTCGAGGGAATGGAACTGGCGGTGGCAATGCTGAAAGAGCTGGTTAAGATTTACGCAGAGTGAAGCTGAAAAGAATAGAGAATGATAAAATAAAAAGTCCGACAGGAAAGCTGCCGGGCTTTTTCAAATAGACAGAATGCAAAGCAATAAAAAACGAAGCCGCACAGGCTCCGCTTCAAAACAGTTCGTAGGGGAATCGAACCCCTGTTTTCGCCGTGAGAGGGCGACGTCTTAGCCTCTTGACCAACGAACCGTATGATATAGAACAGAATTTTTAAAAAGAAAGTATTCTGCAAAACTTTCAGCAGTTCGTAGGGGAATCGAACCCCTGTTTTCGCCGTGAGAGGGCGACGTCTTAGCCTCTTGACCAACGAACCGTATGATATAGAACAGAATTTTTAAAAAGAAAGTATTCTGCAAAACTTTCAGCAGTTCGTAGGGGAATCGAACCCCTGTTTTCGCCGTGAGAGGGCGACGTCTTAGCCTCTTGACCAACGAACCGTATGATATAGAACAGAATTTTTAAAAAGAAAGTATTCTGCAAAACTTTCAGCAGTTCGTAGGGGAATCGAACCCCTGTTTTCGCCGTGAGAGGGCGACGTCTTAGCCTCTTGACCAACGAACCGTACTCGCTTATAATACACGATGTCTGGAGAAAATGCAAGTGTTTTTTTTGAAAAAAATTTAAAAAATTTCAAAAAGTAGCGAAATTCGCATTTTACTTGCATTTTTTACCAGTTATGGTATGATAAAACAAACAAATGTTCTAAAAAAACAGAAATACGTTCTAAAAAGAAAGAAAAAAGATTAGAATGGAGAAGGAGAAGACAAATGAAACAGTACAAAGGAGCCATTTTTGATCTGGACGGAACACTGCTCGACTCGATGCGGGTCTGGGATGACATCGATGTTGCATTTTTAAAGAAGAGAGGACTTGAGGTTCCGCCGGATTATCAGGAGGCGATTACACCGCTCGGCTTTCTGGAGGCTGCCCGCTACACGATCAGACGGTTCGGCTTTCCGGAAACGCCGGAAGAGCTGATTCAGGAGTGGCATCAGATGGCGGTCGACGCCTATACGTATGAAGTGGAGTTAAAAGACGGGGCAGCAGAATATCTCCGCTATTTAAAAGAAAAAGGAATCCGCATGGCGGTTGCTACCTCATCGAGCCCGGAGCTGTATGAGCCGGCCTTAAAGAGAAATGGGATTTATGAGTATTTTAAAGCATTTGTCACCGTCTCGGAAGTAAAGCGCGGCAAGGGCTTTCCGGATATCTACGAGAAAGCGGCTGAAAAGCTGTCTCTTCCGCCGGAAACGTGTGTGGTATATGAAGATATCCTAGCGGGAATCCGCGGCGCCAAAATGGGCGGATTTGCGGCTGTGGGCGTGTATGACAGAAGCGGGGAAGGAAACCGCGCAAAGATGGAGCAGGAAGCAGACCGCTACGTGACTTCTTTTAAGGAGCTGATGAACGGAGGAGATTCTTTCTTCTAAAGAAAATCTTGCTATTCCGGGAAGAAAAATGATATAATAAAATACTGTGCCCCAAAATGGGACAGACAGAAGTATTTTTAAGAGAAAAAGACAGTAACACATAAGTGAGGATAGAACAGTTATGCCAAAAAAAGAAACGTATGATGCCAGCAGTATTTCCGTGCTGGAAGGTCTCGAAGCAGTGCGTAAGCGCCCTGGTATGTATATCGGAAGTACCTCGCGGAAAGGCCTGAATCATCTGATTTATGAAATTGTAGACAATGCGGTGGACGAGCATCTTGCGGGCTACTGCGACACCATTCACGTAACACTTGAAGCAGACGGCTCGGCGACCGTGACCGACAACGGCCGCGGAATCCCGGTCGGCATGCATGAAAAAGGCGTTCCGGCGGAGCGTCTCGTTTTTACAACCCTGCACGCCGGCGGTAAATTCGACAACAATGCGTACAAGACAAGCGGCGGTCTGCACGGTGTCGGTTCTTCGGTTGTCAATGCGCTTTCCACCTATCTTGACGTACAGGTCAGCCTCGGCGGCTGGGTTTACCACGACCGCTACGAACGAGGTGTTGCCGTACAGGAACTCGATGAGGATGGGCTGCTGCCGAAGATCGGAAAAACGAAGAACAGCGGAACCCGCATCAACTTCCTGCCGGATCCGGAAATCTTTGAGAAAACACGTTTTTCCGCAACAGAGGTCAAAAGCCGTCTCCATGAGACTGCATATCTGAACCCGGCGCTTACCATTTATTTTTCCGATCTGCGCGATGGAAAAGAGGAGCACCTGACGTATCATGAGCCGGACGGCATTGTTGGTTTTGTGCGCGATCTGAATAAGAACAAAGAGGAAATCCACGATCCGATTTATTTCAAAGGGGAATCTGAGGGCATTACCGTAGAATGTGCGTTCCAGTATATCAACGAATTCCAGGAAAACGTGCTCGGCTTCTGTAATAATATCTACAACGCTGAGGGCGGTACCCATATTTCCGGTTTCAAATCGACCTTTACGACGATTATGAACAGCTATGCCAGAGAGATCGGTGTCTTAAAAGAAAAAGACAATAACTTTACGGGATCGGATATCCGAAACGGTATGACCGCTGTTATTTCGATCAAGCACCCGGATCCGCGGTTCGAGGGCCAGACAAAAACGAAGCTGGACAACCCGGATGCGGCAAAGGCCGCCGGAAAAGTAACGGGCGAGGAGATTCCGCTGTATTTTGACCGCAATCTCGAAGTGCTGAAAAATGTTCTTGCCTGCGCTGAGCGATCTGCCAAAATCCGTAGAAGCGAAGAAAAAGCCAAGACAAATATGCTGACCAAGCAGAAATATTCGTTTGATACGAACGGCAAACTGGCAAATTGCGAGAAAAAGGATCCGTCGCTGTGCGAGATCTTTATCGTCGAGGGAGATTCTGCGGGCGGTTCCGCAAAGACGGCGCGTGACCGTAATTTCCAGGCGATTCTGCCGATCCGCGGTAAGATTCTGAACGTAGAGAAGGCTTCTATTGATAAAGTTCTGGCAAATGCCGAGATCAAATCCATGATCAATGCATTCGGCTGCGGCTTTTCCGAGGGTTACGGCAACGACTTCGATATCACAAAGCTCCGTTACGATAAAATTATCATCATGGCAGATGCCGATGTCGACGGTGCGCATATTTCAACGCTGCTGCTGACACTGTTCTACCGTTTCATGCCGGAGCTGATCTACGAGGGACATGTCTATATCGCGATGCCGCCTCTTTACAAGGCAATGCCGTCCCGCGGAAAAGAAGAGTATCTGTACGACGACAAAGCACTGGAAAAATACAGAAAGACACACAAAGAAAAATTTACGCTGCAGCGCTACAAAGGTCTTGGCGAGATGGACCCGGAGCAGCTCTGGGAGACGACACTGAATCCGGAGACGAGACTTTTGAAGCGTGTGGAGATCGAGGATGCCCGTATGGCCTCCGATGTGACGGAAGTACTGATGGGAACCGAGGTTCCGCCGCGGAAAGCATTTATTTATGAGCATGCAACCGATGCAGAGCTGGATATTTAACAGGAAGGACAAAGGAAGATGAGAGAAAAATCAGAAGATCAGATTATACGGACCGAATATTCTGAGGTCATGCAGAAATCTTATATTGATTATGCGATGAGCGTCATCATTTCCCGAGCGCTTCCGGACGTGCGGGACGGTTTAAAGCCGGTACAGCGCCGTACTCTGTATGACATGTATGAGCTCGGCATCCAGTACGACAAGCCGTTCCGAAAGTGCGCGCGTATCGTCGGCGATACGATGGGTAAATACCATCCGCACGGCGACAGTTCCATTTACGATGCTCTTGTCGTAATGGCACAGGATTTCAAAAAAGGGCAGCCGCTTGTGGACGGTCACGGAAACTTCGGGTCGATTGAGGGTGACGGTGCCGCTGCAATGCGATACACCGAGGCGAGACTGCAGAAAATTACACAGGAGGTCTATTTAAAGGATCTCGACAAAGACGTTGTCGATTTCGTACCGAACTTCGACGAGACGGAAAAAGAGCCGTCTGTTCTGCCGGTGCGCGTGCCGAACCTTCTGTTGAATGGCGCAGACGGTATCGCTGTCGGTATGGCAACAAGCATTCCGCCGCACAACCTGTGTGAGATTGTGGATGCGGTCAAGGCCTACATGAAAAACAACGACATCACCGTCAAAGGTCTGATGAAATACATCAAAGGACCGGATTTCCCGACCGGCGGTATTGTCGTCAATCAGGATGACCTGCTGTCGATCTACGAAAAAGGTGTCGGAAAGATTAAAATCCGCGGAAAAGTGGAAGTGGAGAAAGGCAAAAACGGAAAGCAGTATCTTGTGATCACCGAAATTCCGTACCCGATGATCGGTGCGAACATCGGAAAGTTCCTGAACGATGTGGCGGGGCTTGTGGAGAGCAAGAAAGCGCCGGAAATCGTCGACATTTCCAACCAGTCCTCGAAAGAAGGAACACGCATCGTGCTCGAACTGAAAAAAGGCGCGGATGTGGAGCGGATCACGAATCTGCTGTACAAGAAAACACGTCTGGAAGATACGTTCGGTGTCAACATGCTCGCCGTGGCAGATGGAAGACCGGAGACGTTAAGCCTTAAACAGGTGATCGAGCATCACGTTGATTTCCAGTTTGAAGTGGCAACCCGCAAATACCAGAACCTTCTCCGCAAAGAGATGGAGCGCCGCGAGGTGCAGGAAGGTCTGATCAAGGCATGCGATGTGATCGATCTGATCATTGAGATCCTGCGCGGAAGCAAGACACAGAAGCAGGTCAAAGAGTGTCTGATTATGGGAGTGACCGATGGTATCCGCTTCAAATCAAAGTCAAGTGAGCGTATGGCAGCACAGCTCTGCTTTACGGAACGCCAGGCAACGGCGATTCTGGAGATGCGTCTGCAGAAACTGATCGGACTGGAAGTGGAAGCACTCTTAAAAGATCATGAGGCGACTGTGGCGAAGATTACGAAGTACGAGGATATCTTAAATCATTACGACTCGATGTCGGAAGTTATTATGGAAGATCTGACGCAGATTAAAAAAGAGTACGGCCACAAGCGGAAAACGGCGATTGAAAATGCTGAGGCGATTGTTCTTGAGGAGCCGAAGGTCGAGGAGATGGATGTTGTCTTCCTGATGGACCGCTTCGGTTATGCGAAGACGATCGATACGTCTGCTTACGAGCGGAACAAAGAGGCTGTGCACAACGAGAACAAATATGTGTTCCAGTGCAAAAACACCGATAAGATCTGCGTCTTTACGGATCTTGGCATGATGCACAGCATCAAAGTAATGGACATCCCGTATGGAAGATTCCGTGACAAGGGAACGCCGATCGACAACCTTGGAAATTACAGCAGCCAGAAGGAGCAGATGATTTACGTCGATGCACTGGAAAATATCAAGAACAATAAGCTGCTGTTCGTCAGCGCGGCCGGTATGGTAAAACTTGTCGATGGATCCGAGTTTGATGTCGTAAAACGAACGATCGCGGCGACGAAGCTTTCATCCGAGGAGGACCGTCTGATTCTTGCCGAGGTCTGCCAGGAGCAGGAGTATGTGGTTCTGCAGACGAAAAACGGTGTATTCCTGCGCTTCCTTACGAGTGAAGTGCCGGAGAAGAAAAAAGCAGCCGTTGGTGTGCGTGGTATCCGTATGGCAGAGGACGACGCGGTAGAGCATGCGTATCTGCTGGCAAGCCGGATGGATTACACGATCACGTATCACGACAAAGAGATTTCTCTGACAGCGAAGATTAAGCTGGCAAAACGAGACACCAAGGGAACAAAGATCCGGGTATAACGCAGAGTTTTGTTTATAACCATGAGAAACACGCTCCGCGGGTTTTTCGAGAGATCACTTGGCAATAAAAGGACACCTGCCCGATACCAGAACGGTACGGGCAGGTGTCCTTTTCGCATAATTTTTTAGTTATTTGAAAAACTGTGGGAAGTCTTTCTTGGGGTTCTTCTTTCAATGGCAACGTACGGACGATGATGACCGACATATTTATAAGCCGGACGGATGATCTTTCCTTCGTTGACAAGCTCTTCGATCCGGTGTGCGGACCAGCCGGAGATACGGGAGATAGCAAAGATCGGGGTGTAGAGCTCTTTTGGAAGGCCAAGCATTGCGTAGACGAAACCGCTGTAGAAATCAACATTTGCACAGACTGGTTTGAGCAGACGGCGCTTTTTGGCGATACACTCGCCGGCAATGCGTTCTACAGACTCATAGAGAGCAAATTCTTTCTCGCGGTGCTTCTCAGCGGAAAGCTTTTTTGCATATTCTTTCAGAATCACACAACGTGGATCGGACAGGGTATAAACAGCATGGCCCATACCATAGACAAGACCAGTTCCATCGAATGCTTCACGATCAAGCATTTTGGTCAGGTAGGTGCGCAGTTCGTTTTCGTCTTCCCAGTTTGTAACATTCTCTTCAATATTTTCAAACATCTCCATAACCTTCAAGTTGGCACCGCCGTGGCGCGGTCCTTTTAAGGAACTTAAAGAAGCCGCAACAGCAGAGTAGGTATCGGTTCCGGAGGAGGAGACAACGTGTGTCGTAAATGTTGAGTTATTTCCGCCGCCGTGGTCTGCGTGAAGAATTAACGCAACATCGAGAACCTTTGCCTCCAGAGCAGTGTAATCTCCATCCGGGTGAAGCATCTGCAGAATGTTTTCAGCCATCGACAGCTCCGGTTTCGGATTTCGGATGATCAGGTTCTGGTTTTCGTGGTAGTGGCGGTATGCATGGTAGCCGTAAACGGCGATCAGCGGCATTTTGGCGATCAGACTCAAAGCCTGGCGGAGGACGTTCGGAATGGAAATGTCATCCGGCTTTTCGCCGTAGGAATACAGGGTCAGCACACAGCGCTGCAGAGTATTCATCATGTTTTTGCTGGTTGCCTTCATGACAACGTCGCGGACAAAAGTGTCCGGCAGCTCGCGGTAGATACTTAAAATTTCGTTGAAATCATTTAACTGCGGTTCTGTCGGAAGAGAACCGAACAGAAGAAGATAGGTAATCTCTTCAAAACCGAAGCGTCGTCCTTCCATACCTTTGATCAGATCTGCGACGTTATAGCCCTGAAAATAGAGACGGCCATCGGTCGGAACTTTTTCGCCGGTGCGCTCATCAATATCGAAGCCGATAACATCGGAAATTTCGGTCAGGCCGGTGAGAACACCTTTACCAGTGGAATCACGCAGTCCCCGTTTTACATCGTACTCAGTGTATAAAGATAAATCAATCTTTCCGGAATCTTTCGTATACTCTACAAGCTGACTGAGCTTGTCTTCCAGATTATCGTATTGCATGGTCATGACAACAGCCCCTTTCTTCCTTTAGTTAAAAACTATACTTACTTTTTTGGCGGTTGTCAATGCTTTTCTTTCAAAATACATTAATTTTTATAAGGAAAAGGGATAGTTTTCCTTAATTTTTGAAAGTAAGGACAAAGTTTATGCATAAAATTTGCGTCAGGGAGGTGAAAACAACAGGGATGGAAACGGCTGGAAATCAGTGGGGCGGAACAAATTTTAGAAAAAGATTCATAAATTTCAAAAAAATGCTTGCAATTTCAAAAAAATACGGTATAATAATGATTGTGTCATTCAGGAAATGAATTTCACAGGCCGAAATAGCTCAGCCGGTAGAGCACTTCACTCGTAATGAAGGGGTCGTCAGTTCGAATCTGATTTTCGGCTTATTCTTTAGAAACCCGCAGGACGTAAGGTTCTGCGGGTTTTCTGGTATCATGAGAAATATGACAGAAATACGAACGCCCTTTGCAGGAAAAAGATCTGCTGCAAAGGGCGTTTGCTGTTACAAGTTTCAGGAAGATCAGTTCGTACAGCATATCCTGACGGAGCTTTTGGCCAGGCACTTCAAAGAGCACATCAGCTGTTGCCATTTTCCTGTGCTGCCACCCGTGCGTCGCGTTCCCGGCTGGAAAAGACGCAGCCGCAGTAGTCCTGGCGGTAGAGGCCGTATTCATGGGAAAGTTCGATGGAACGCTGGTAGCCGCCCCGTTTCTTGAAATCTGAATTGAGATATGGGATCCCGTATTCGGCGGCAAGCCGTTCTCCGATTTCATTCAGCTTTTCCGCGTTTTTCAGCGGGCTGATGGAGAGGGTTGTTGTAAAATAGTCGAGTTTGAGCTGCTTTGCCATTTCGGCCGCTTCGCGGAGCCGCATTTCATAGCAGACAAAACAGCGCTCGCCGCCCTCCGGCACATTTTCCATCCCGCGTGTCAGTTTATAGAACCGGTCAGAATCGTACGGGCCGGGGCAGAAGGAAATCGGATGCACGGCGGGAAGAGAGCGGATCAGACGCTGCTGTTCCTCCACGCGGTGCTCGTACTCCGTCGGCGGATAGATGTTGGGATTATAGTAAAAGAGCGTAATGGAAAAATACTGCGACAGATATTCCAGCACGTAACTGCTGCACGGCGCACAGCAGCTGTGCAGCAGCAAGGTCGGAACTTCACCGTGAAGTCCTGCAATCTTCGCATCCAGCTCCTTCTGGTAATTTCTTTTATTGGCCATAATGTATCTTCAAACCTCCTGGTATCTTTCAATCCTTTCTATTATAGCCTCAGCGCGGCTGGGATGCAAGCTGCATATGATATCTTATAGATAGAGGAGGATGCAAAAAAAATGGATGATCAAATCCTGTCATTAGAGCATATATCACTGTCCTATCACACCATGAAAGGAGAAACACCGGCGCTGTGCGATCTGACTTTTTCGGTAAACCCGGGGGAATTTGTTGCTCTTGTCGGACCGAGCGGCTGCGGAAAGAGCACGATCCTGAACTTGATTTCCGGTCTTTTAAAGCCGGAGGCGGGAACTCTGCTGAGCCGCGGACGGCCGATCACGGAGGCGGATCTCCATATCGGCTACATGCTGCAGAGAGACCACCTGTTTGAATGGCGGACCATCTACAGCAACGTTCTGCTGGGCCTTGAGATTTCGCGCACGCTGACACCCGAGCGGAAAGAAAAAGTCGGGGAGATGATGGAGACATACGGCCTGAAATCCTTTTCCAATGCCCGTCCGTCCGAACTTTCCGGCGGTATGCGGCAGAGGGCGGCACTGATCCGTACACTGGCGATGGAGCCGGATCTTCTGCTGCTTGACGAGCCGTTCTCCGCTCTCGACTACCAGACGAGGCTGAACGTCTGTGATGATATCGGAAAGATCATCAAAAAAGAGGGAAAGACAGCAATTCTCGTGACACACGATATTTCGGAGGCCATCAGCATGGCGGACCGTGTGATTGTTCTGGCGGCACGGCCGGCATATGTGAAAAAAAAGATTCCGATCCGGTTTGCGATGGAGGAGCGCACGCCGATGAAAGCGCGCAGTGCGCCGGAATTTAAAACGTATTTCAATGCCATCTGGAAGGAGCTGAATGAAAATGCGTGAGCAGGCAAAAACGCTGGAGAGCAGCTTTCAGAGGGCGTATCTCCGGCAGAAAAAAAGAGAACGGGAGCAGGTGCGGGTGTTTCGGGCTTTGCTTCTCGTCAGTTTTCTGGTATTATGGGAGGTGGCGGCGGGTCTGAGATGGATCGATCCGTTTATCTTTTCCAGCCCTGTGCGGGTGGGAAAAACGTTCGTGACCCTGCTGACGGAGCAGAACCTTCTGCGCCATATCGGGATCACGGTGTATGAGACGGGAATCAGCTTTCTGCTCGTCTCGGCACTTGGCATGGCGTTCGCTGTGCTTTTGTGGCTCTTTCCGCGCTTTTCTGCGGTGATGGAGCCGTACCTGGTAGTCCTGAACAGCCTGCCGAAATCGGCGCTCGCCCCGCTTCTCATTGTGTGGATGGGGGCAAACGTGAAAACGATCATCACGGCCGGCATTTCCGTTGCGATATTCGGCTCGGTGATCAGCATTTACAGCAGCTTTCAGAGTGTGGAGCCGGATATGCTCCGCCTGATTGCAACACTCGGCGGAACGAAGAAGGATATGCTGTTCCGCGTCGTGCTGCCGTGGTCGTTTCCGGGGCTGCTCGCCGTGTGGAAGGTCAACATCGGCCTGTGCCTCGTCGGTGTTGTAATCGGAGAGTTTATCGGGGCAAGAGAGGGGCTTGGCTATCTGATTATCTACGGCAGTCAGGTGTTCAGATATGCACACGCAAGAGAAGGGAGGATGACAGATGATTGGAATCGTATGTCTGGAAGAACGAAGAGGAATGCAGTTTGGCGGACGACGCGTTTCGCGGGACCGCGTGGTAACGGAAAAAATCTGCGAACTGTGTGAGGGGAAAACGCTCTGGATGAATCCGGCTTCGGAAAAGCTGTTCGCGGAGCAGAAGGAGAGTGGGAAGGTAACACTTCAGGCGGCGGCAGATTTTCTGGAGCAGGCAGGCGAAGGAGAATACTGCTTTGTGGAGAATACGGGACTGCAGGCTGTGGAAGCGAAGATAGAGAAAATCATCGTTTTCTGGTGGAACCGGCATTATCCGTCTGACCGGAAATTCGACCTGGATCTTTCCAAATGGAATAAAGTGTCCGAGGAGGAGTTTGCAGGCTATTCCCATGAGAAAATAACGAAAGAGGTATATGAGAAATGAAAAAACCAAGAAAACAGCTTCTGCTGCTGGCGGCGCTTCTTGTTCTGACACTGACCGGCTGTGAGGCGCAGGATCTTCTCTCGACGGAGAGAGCAGATTCCGGTTCGGAGGTTACGGCCGCTTATACGATGACGGAATCCCAGATTACCGATCAGGCACCGACGGCCGTTTCAGTTCTTGATGTTCCGAAGTTTTCCGGTGAACCGTATGTCGTTTTAAACGGAAATGAGCCGGATTTTACCGATGAGGAAAAGACGACCGAGTCGTACGAGCATTACAGCGATCTGGACAGCCTGGGACGATGCGGCGTGGCAGAGGCGAATATCGGCCAGGATCTGATGCCGACGGAGAAGCGCGGCGCGATCGGCCAGGTAAAGCCGACGGGCTGGCATACGGTAAAATACGATCAGGTGGAAGGTAAATATCTGTACAACCGCTGCCATCTGATCGGATACCAGCTGACCGGTGAGAATGCAAACGAGAAGAATCTGATCACTGGAACACGTTATCTGAATGTCGAGGGCATGCTGCCGTTTGAAAACATGGTTGCCGACTACGTCAAAGAGACCGGAAACCATGTGCTGTACCGCGTTACACCAATTTTTACCGGGGACAACCTTGTAGCGGACGGTGTGGAGATGGAGGCACTTTCCATGGAAGATGACGGCGAGGGCATTTCCTTCCATATCTTCGCATACAACAATCAGCCGGGCATCTCGATTAATTATGTAACGGGAGACAGCACGTTAAGAGAAAACAACGGAACGATGACGGATCAGCAGGAATATGTCATGAACACATCCAGCATGAAATTCCACCTGCCGTCATGCTCCAGCGTCAGCTCGATTAAGGATGAAAACAAGGCGACATATCAGGGACCGCGCGAGGACCTGATCGCCGAAGGCTATGAGCCGTGCGGACGGTGCAATCCGTAAAAGAAATTCCAAAAAGAGGGTCGGAACTTTCCGGTCCTTTTTTCTATATAGTAAAGAGAAGCATCTGGAAAGTGAGACAGGAGATGGAAGAGGAGAAGCTGCGTGCGGTTTATTATGCAAGGTGCAGCACCGAGGAGGAAAACCAGAAGGATGCGCTGGTAAGGCAGGCGGCGGAGGCGGAAGAGGCAATCCGGGCAAGAGGATGGAGGCTTGTGGATGCCTACGTGGAGAGCCGCTCCGGTACGAGCCGGAAGGGCAGATGGGAATATAACCGCCTGTACGAGGATCTCAAGCAGAACCGGTTTGATGTCGTCGTAATCAAGTCGCAGGACCGCCTGATGCGGAACACGCGGGACTGGTATCTGTTTGCAGATCGCTTAAATTGCGCCGGAAAGCGGCTGTATTTTTATCTGGAGAACACATTCTATTCGCCGGAAGACGCGCTTCTGACCGGCATTAAGGCGATTCTGGCGGAGGAGTACAGCCGGGAGCTGAGCAAGAAGATGAATCTGGCGCACCAGAAACGGCAGCAGAATAATGGAAAGCCTGTGCTGACCTCAAAAAGTTATGGTTACCGGCGGACGGCAGACGGAGCGATTGAGATCATCCCGGAGGAGGCCGCAGTGAAGCGCCGTATGTACGAACTCTGTGCAGACGGTCTCGGCGGACGGAAAATTGCGGCGGTTCTGGCAGCGGAAGGCGTCCGCAGCCGCGCCGGAAAACCATTCTCTGGAACAGACATTATCCGCATGGTGCGGAATCCCATGAATAAAGGCACCGTAGTCATGAACAAGAAGCATTACGATTTTAACACCGGAAAAACGCTCCCTACACCGCCGGGCGGGCAGTACGTCTATGCGGGGAAAATTCCTGCTATCGTCTCTGAAGAGCTCTGGATAGCGGCAAATCGGGCGGCTGACGAGCGTCTCTGCCGCAAAAAGGTGGGCAAATCTGTTCAGACTTGACTGGGTAATCCTGTCCATCCTGATCCTCTGCCTCGTTGCGGCAGGATTGTACGGCATCTTGGGCTGGCTGGAAAAAAACTACACAAAACGCCGAAATTCGGGAAAGTAGGTGATTTGACTTGCAAAGGAAGGTTGGATGCTTGTATAATAATGCATGATAATTTAAAAAACTTACAGGAAAAGAGGAATGAAAATGGCACAGTTATGGGGCGGACGGTTCACAAAAGAGACCGACAAGTTAGTGTATAATTTTAATGCATCCATCAGCTTTGATCAGAAATTCTATAAACAGGACATCAAAGGCAGCATGGCACATGTAAAGATGCTGGCAAAACAGGGCATCCTGACAGAAGAGGAGAGAGACCAGATTCTTGCAGGACTGGAGGGGATTCTTGCCGATGTAGAGAGCGGAAAACTGGAAATCACCAGCGAATATGAGGATATCCACAGCTTCGTGGAGGCAAACCTGATCGACCGTATCGGAGACGCCGGAAAGAAGCTGCACACCGGAAGAAGCCGCAATGACCAGGTAGCCCTCGATATGAAACTTTATGTCCGCGATGAGATCACCGAGATTGATGCACTCGTCAAAGAGGTGCTGGTAACACTCGAAAAAATCATGGAAGAGAACATTCACACCTATATGCCGGGATTCACCCATCTGCAGAAAGCACAGCCGATCACACTGGCACATCACATGGGCGCATATTTTGAAATGTTCCGCCGCGACAGAGGCCGCCTTGCAGACATCTACAAGAGAATGAATTACTGTCCGCTCGGTTCCGGTGCGCTGGCTGGAACGACGTATCCGTTGGACCGCGCTTACACCGCAGAGCTGCTCGGCTTTGACGGCCCGACCTTAAACAGCATGGATTCCGTATCCGACCGTGACTATGTCATTGAGCTCCTCAGTGCTCTTTCTACGATTATGATGCATCTTTCCCGCTTCTCCGAGGAGATCATCATCTGGAATACCAATGAGTATCAGTTTGTGGACATCGACGACGCATACAGCACCGGAAGCAGTATCATGCCGCAGAAAAAGAATCCGGATATCGCAGAGCTTGTTCGAGGAAAAACAGGCCGCGTTTACGCAGCTCTGATGTCAATGCTCACCACTATGAAGGGAATCCCGCTGGCGTACAACAAAGATATGCAGGAGGATAAAGAGCTGACCTTCGATGCCATCGACACCGTAAAAGGATGCCTGGCTCTGTTCAATGGCATGCTTTCTACCATGCGCTTCAAAAAAGACCGCATGGAGAACAGTGCAAAGAACGGTTTCACGAATGCAACGGACGCAGCTGATTACCTTGTTGGAAAAGGCGTTCCGTTCCGCGATGCACATGGTATTGTCGGCCGTCTCGTTCTGTACTGTATTGACAAGGGAATTTCTCTGGATGACATGAAACTTGAGGAGTACAAGGCAATCAGCCCGGTATTCGAAGATGACATTTACGATGCGATCAGCATGAAAAACTGCGTGGAGCGACGCAATACGATCGGCGCGCCGGGAGCAGATGCGATGCAGGCTGTCATCGAGCAGAATAAAAAATATTTACAGGAAAATTGAAAAAACAGTTGCAATTTTGAAAAAATTGGTATAGTATGACATGAGACGCACAAATGTACGCCACAGAAGAACAAGGAGATGAAACCAATGGAGCAGAAATTGAGAGTAGGAATTTTAGGAGCAACCGGTATGGTAGGGCAGAGATTTATTTCTCTGCTGGAGAACCATCCGTGGTTTGAAGTTGTGACCCTGGCAGCAAGTCCGAGAAGTGCCGGAAAAACATACGAGGAAGCAGTCGGCGGACGCTGGAAAATGGATACTCCAATGCCGGAAGCAGTGAAAAAGCTCGTTGTGATGAATGTAAATGATGTAGAGCATGTGGCATCTACCGTAGATTTTGTATTTTCCGCAGTTGATATGTCGAAAGATGAGATCAAAGCGATTGAAGAAGCATATGCAAAGACCGAGACACCGGTTGTTTCCAACAACAGCGCACACCGCTGGACACCGGATGTGCCGATGGTAGTGCCGGAAATCAACCCGGAACATTTCGATGTCATCGAGTTCCAGAAAAAACGTCTGGGCACCAAGAGAGGATTTATTGCGGTAAAACCGAACTGCTCCATCCAGAGTTATGCGCCGGTTTTAACTGCATGGAAAGAGTTTGAGCCGTATGAGGTTGTTGCAACCACATATCAGGCAATTTCCGGAGCAGGAAAAACCTTCAAAGACTGGCCGGAGATGGAAGGCAACATCATCCCGTTCATCGGCGGCGAGGAAGAGAAGAGCGAGCAGGAGCCGCTTCGTATCTGGGGTAAAATCGAGAACGGCGTGATCGTAAAAGCAACCGAGCCGAAGATCACCTGCCAGTGCATCCGTGTACCGGTATTAAACGGACACACCGCAGCTGTTTTCGTTAAATTCCGCAAGAAACCAACGAAAGAGCAGCTCATCGAGAAACTGGAGAACTTCAAAGGCCTTCCGCAGGAACTGAACCTCCCAAGCGCACCGAAACAGTTCATCCGCTACATGACCGAGGATAACCGTCCGCAGGTAACCCTGGATGTCAACTACGAGAACGGCATGGGAATCAACGTAGGCCGCATAAGAGAAGACACCATCTACGACTGGAAATTCGTAGGCCTCTCCCACAACACCGTCCGCGGCGCAGCCGGCGGAGCTGTACTGTGTGCGGAGACACTTGTTGCAAAGAAGTTTATCGCTGCAAAATAATGCTTAGAATGATATAAAAAACGCCTCTGAAACGTTTTAGGTTCAGAGGCGTTTTTTGTGCATGGATCAAAATAACATAGCATGTGTTTGAAACATCGTTCCTGCAATCTGCACGCCCAATTTTGCAGGATATCGAAAGCAGCAAAAAAGAAGCGCCATACGGAAAATCCCGCGGCGCTTCTTTTCTGCTCAAATAATTCTATTTACGCAAGTATTGGCTAACCTTAGAATTTGCCAGCTTTTGCTGCCTCTTCAACAGCTACAGCAACAGCAACAGTCATACCAACCATCGGGTTGTTTCCTGCGCCGATCAGACCCATCATCTCTACGTGAGCCGGTACAGAAGAAGAACCTGCAAACTGAGCGTCAGAATGCATACGTCCCATTGTATCGGTCATACCGTAGGAAGCAGGACCTGCTGCCATGTTGTCCGGGTGAAGAGTACGTCCTGTACCACCGCCAGAAGCAACGGAGAAGTATTTCTTGCCAGCTTCGATACGCTCTTTTTTGTAGGTACCTGCAACTGGATGCTGGAAACGAGTTGGGTTGGTGGAGTTTCCGGTGATGGAAACGTCAACGTTCTCTTTCCACATGATAGCAACACCTTCGCGAACATCGTTAGCGCCGTAGCAGTTAACTTTCGCACGCGGGCCGTTGGAGTATGCTTTTCTGTATACTTCTTTCAGCTCGCCGGTGTAGTAGTCATACTCGGTCTCTACATAAGTAAAGCCGTTGATACGTGCGATGATCTGAGCAGCGTCTTTTCCAAGACCGTTCAGGATAACACGCAGAGGTTTCTGACGTACTTTGTTTGCTTTCTCAGCGATACC
>OAUU01000447.1_pt1 | contig 30803 bp, 22 predicted proteins | sample 1501381 | NCBI WGS metagenome assembly OAUU01 (sample SAMEA2580057, study PRJEB22360) | human gut metagenome | reverse complement strand
GATTCTTCCGGCATAGAAGCATTTGTTACCGAAAATAATCCCAAGTATGCTAACAAGATCATCAAACAGCTTAAGGCGTATGCGAAAGCTCAGGGCTTTGACAAATCTTATAATCCCTACAAGGCAGCCTATGCTTCCATGCCAACACATGCTTCTGCAAACCCGGAAATCAAACAACTTTTTGTCAATGGACATTTTTGTTATGTTTTCAAGTTTGGCATTATTACTAACGGATTAGGTATTATTCGCCATATTTCCTTTTATAACAAGGATTTCATGGCTTCTCATCCGGATATCGTTGTTGATAAAAAATCTGATTCTCCTGATGAAGACAAATCAGCTCACGATTCCAAGCTCCTCATACCTACTCTCAAAGATTTCTTCCGCAAACATCCCTTAATTAATCCCAAGATCTTTCTTGGGGATGCCGCATTTGATACGCTCCCTGTTTATAAAGACCTTCTGACAGGTAATACTTTTGGTGACAATAAACATTTTTTATGTGCCTACATACCGCTCAACAAGCGTTCTTCATTGGCAGATGCTGATTCCTTAATCAATGAAGATGGTATTCCCTGTTGTCCTAACGCCCCTTCCCTCTTATTGAAGAAAGAAGGCAATAATACTTCTTTTTTAAAGAATGGCATTGCCCGTCAGAAATTCATCTGCCTTATGACCACATGGGATAAATGTGATGATGGAAAATATCGTCGTGTCTGTCATTGCGAGAATCCATGTACATCGTCGATTTCTGGAAGAATGATATATGTTTATCCAGAAAAAAATCTCCGTGCTTATCCCGGTGTCATCCGTGGGACTGAGGAATGGGATAACACCTACAAAATCAGGACTGTTGTTGAAAGAGATATCAATCACATCAAGGATAATCTCTGTCTTGCAGGACGTCGAACCCAGAATGAAAAGACTTTACATGCTGATTTAATTCTTGCCGGCATCACGCAACTTATTACTGTTGTCCTTTCAGATAAAATCAAACACCATGAATACATTCGAAGCTTAAAGCCACTCATAGCATAGGACTTACCAACTCAAAAAAGCCTAAGGCTTATTAAAGTGCGCCTAAAATGTCGAGTTATCCACATTTCATTCCAGAATTCGTGCGTTGCACGAATTCATCCTTGTTTTTCCTCAAGATTGCGAACGAGCTTAGCGAGTTTCGCAATTACCTAATTCTTATTAAATACCTTTGTTCCTGAATCTGTTTCCTTAAGATATGTAAGCTGTGCTATCCTCAGCTCATCTTCACTACTTCTTAGAACTATATCCTGTAGCATAAATGTTATGACAAGCAGTATCATACATCTTGGAAGTACACCAAACACAAGCAGCACAAACACAGGATCCGAATTAAATGAATAACCTGTCCCGCTTGCAACTACCGTAAGATACCAATCCCTTTTATGACTTCCCTCAAATAAAAGATTAAGGTCGCATATTCCATAAAAAAATCCAAGCACCATACTTAACAGCACTGAAACTGAATTAATAATATATGTAAACCAGAGTGCCTTTCTATGTCTGTAATGTGCAGCAAACAGAAGTGGCACAACATATAAAAGTACAGCATGATATGATAAAAGTGCACACACTACTCCCGTTGCTATACATATAAAGGTCAGAAATATATACTTATAACTGTTTTTTGACATATCACACTTTGTAAGAACTAATATTATGGGTATAAGAAGAACTATCGATATAACAGCCGCAGTTGTTATGGTTGTACTGTCTATCTCAAATAATCCTATCATATTAAGTATCCATATAATAAGCTCCATTATTATAAACATAATTACACCATTCAGTGTATATCTGTTTGACTTTATCTCCTGATATTGAAGCTCTTTATCATACTGTTTCTTAAAATCACTCATATTTCCTCTCCAAATTATAATCCGTTATATTAAGAATTCAGCTTTCATATTAAGTTATCCCATACATATCAAGCGCCGTATAACAGCCATTTTATACACGTATTTTATATTTTATCACCAGTTCGTATAGTTTTCCAGTAAAAAAATTTCTCATATTTTCTAGCAAAATATACAAAGTTCTTCAAATTTTAAAATTATTCAACACATTTTTGTAGCTTTTATACAATATATTTTTGTAATTTTATATAATATTATATTATGTGAGAAACAGGATAAGTGTATATCCAAAAAAGTCATATTACATATCATGTAAGATAACTGTTTTCGTTACTTGTTATATATTCTATACTAAATATATAGCAAGTTGTATAATACAACCTATCTACAAAATATATAATATGACTTTTAATTCTATATTATAAGCATTTTCGACAATTCATTTATAAGTTTATATTTACTTTTTAAGTTCATTGAAGACTTAAGACAGCAACATATATAATTCTTAATTACCTGTTGCAGCATCCTCTCTCTTCTCCTTAGGAAGAATAATATTAAGAAGAATAGCCATAAGCGCTGCAGGAACTATTCCTGAACCACCGAATATAAGACTTATAAACTGAGGTGCATGTGCAAGTATTGCTGTGTTAGCGCCTATTCCATAACCTACGCCAAGTGCTACAGATACTATAGTAAGGCTTCTTGCATCAAGAGGCTCTCTTGTTATAAGCTGTATACCACTTACGATGATTGATGAGAACATCATAACTGCTGCACCACCAAGTACTGACTGTGGCATAATAGCTATAAGCGCTCCAAGCTTAGGGAATAATCCGCACAGTATAAGAAATACTGCACCACATGCAAGTGCTATTCTGTTTACAACCTTTGTCATAGTCACAAGTCCTACATTCTGACTGAATGAAGTATTAGGAAGAACACCGAAAAGTGCTGCAAGTGTTGAACCTATACCATCACACATAACACCACCTGAAAGCTCCTTTGCTGTAGCTTCTCTTCCCATACCACCTTCTATAACGCCTGATATATCACCTACAGTTTCAACCGCAGTAACTATAAACATAACAAGCACTGGTGCTATAGCACGCATATCAAACACAGGCTTTACCGGCATAAACTGTGGAATTTCTATCCACTCAGCATCTGATATCTTGCTCCAGTTAAGCACCCATGACTTAGTATACTCTACACCATCTGCTGTAACCGCTGTATGAGGAAGAATAAGTCCCATAATAAATGCTGCAACATAACCAACGATTATACCTATAAGGATAGATGATGAACTAAGATAACCCTTAGTCCAGTGCTTAAAGAAAAGTATAACTACAAGCACTACAAATGCAAGAAACAGATTTTCCATAGAACCAAAGTCCTTTGCACTGCTTCCACCGCCAAATGAGCTTATACCAACCGATATAAGCGAAAGTCCTATAGAAAGGACTACCGTACCAGTTACAACCGATGGAAAAAATCTTCTAAGCGGCTTAAGAAATGCTCCTAACACTGTTTCAAACAGACCGCCTAATATGGAGGCTCCCATAATAGCGCCGTAACCTATGATACCGCCGCCCATAATCTTTGCAACACTGCTGAACACTCCGATGAAGCCTGAACTTGTTCCCATTATAATAGGAACTTTTCCACCGATAGGTCCAATCGCAAACAACTGTATAAGCGTAACAATACCTGCAATAATCATTGCATTCTGTAAAAGTGCAACCTGAACTGTTGCATATTCACTGCCTGCACCTATTCCACAGGCACCCGTTATGATAAGAAGCGGTGTAAGATTACCGACAAACATCGCCATAACGTGTTGAAGTCCAAGCGGAATTGCCTGCTTTAGTGACAGCTTTCCGTCAAACTTATATGCGTCCTCTGATAACGTACTTCCAACTTTCATAGTTTTCACCTCATATAGTCTTTTTTTTTATGTAAGAAACTGCTTCATAAGCATATATTACAACACTGTAGATTTAATAAAACTTCTTGCTTCCTCTTACCGGTTCAGATGTAAGATTAACTCCTAATCTTGCAAATGTCTTGGTATCAACCTCAGATAACATAACTGTTGTATGAACCTGACAGCCCTTAAGCTTAGGAATTTGCTCAAGTGCCTTCTTTGCATTGTCATTAGTCACAGATGTAAGTGCAAGTGCTATAAGTACCTCATCACTGTGAAGTCTTGGGTTCTTTCCACCAAGATACTCAACCTTAAGATTTTGGATAGGCTCGATGAATTCCGGCTTTATAAGCTTCTCATCGTGTTCTATTCCTGCAAGATGCTTTAAGGCATTAAGAATAAGTGCTGATGAAGCTCCCAAGAAATCAGTTGTCTTTGACGTGATTATTGTGCCATCCTCAAACTCAATAGCTGCACAGGCAACACCTGTTTCCTCTGCTCTCTTCTTAGCCGCTACAGTTACCTTTCTGTCATCGGTTGTAATCTTAGCCTGCTTCATAAGAAGCTCTATTTTGTATACTTCACTCTCTGATGCTTCTTCCTTTGCAACTCTGTTTACTGCTGTATAGTATCTTCTGATAATTTCCATCTTAGATGCCTCACAGCATGCCTCATCATCCACTATGCAGTTGCCTGCCATATTAACACCCATATCAGTTGGTGACTTGTAGTAAGTATTCTCACCATATATTTCCTCTAATATGGCATTAAGTACAGGATATATCTCTATATCACGATTGTAGTTGACTGCTGTCTTTCCATATGACTCAAGATGGAATGGGTCTATCATATTTACATCATTAAGATCTGCTGTAGCTGCCTCGTAAGCAAGATTAACAGGGTGTTTAAGTGGTATGTTCCATATAGGAAATGTCTCAAACTTAGCATAACCTGCCTTAATTCCCCTCTTATTCTCATGGTAAAGCTGTGAAAGACATGTCGCCATCTTTCCACTTCCAGGACCCGGAGCTGTTATAACTACAAGCGGTCTTGTTGTTTCTATATAATCATTCTTTCCGAAACCATTGTCACTTACGATATTAGGTATATTAGATGGATACCCCTCTATAACATAATGCTGGTATACCTTAATTCCCTTCTTTTCAAGCTTTTCCCTGAACTGGATAGCTGCTGGCTGTCCTGTAAACTTAGTTATAACAACACTTCCAACATACAGTCCCTTCTTCTCAAACTCTCCTATAAGTCTTAGCACATCAACATCATAAGTTATGCCAAGGTCGCCTCTGACCTTATTCTTTTCTATATCTGCAGCACTTATTACGATAACTATCTCAGCTACATCTGAAAGCTGCATAAGCATCTGTAACTTGCTGTCCGGATGAAAGCCCGGAAGTACTCTTGATGCATGATAATCATCAAAAAGCTTTCCACCGAATTCAAGGTATAACTTATCACCAAACTTACCTATTCTTTCCTTAATATGCTCTGACTGAATTTTAAGATACTTGTCATTATCAAAACCTATTCTCATCTTAGCTTGTTCTCCAATCTTTGAAACGCTTTAATGTCAGCACTTATAAATATTAACTCTGACCAGTAATCATTTTATCAGAATGACACTTATTTATCAATCTTATATAGCAATAAAAAATCTGCAAAAATTTGGCGTATAATGCTCCTCTTTTTGCAGGTCTGTCTATAATTTCATGCGTGTTCCAATGGTACCATATTAATATCCACACTGCCGTCTGTATGCCTTGTTATCAGCGTTCCGCCCCTCTGTGTATGCCTTTTTACTATCCCCTTGTACCCAAGATAATCAATCGACATTCCATAAGTCAGCTGGATACCTTTATACACAAGTGACAGCGTATTAAGGTGGTCATGTCCACAAAACATCCACTTTATCACACCATTTTCCACTGCTTTGTTAAAAAATGTACCATCAAATCTTGGGATACCAAAATGTTCATTAGCTTCGCCTATATTGCCATGCTTATATATGACACTTTTATCGCCCATTTTCATCTTTTCATAAGCCTCTTTAAACTCATTTACAGGAATATGGAAAAATGCCATCGCCTTAATATCCTCATTCTCAATTTTCAGCTCATCAAGCTTATCCATACACCAGTCTACCTGGTCTTTATGTATGCAGTCAAAGCCACTGTAAAACCAGCTACCCTCTCCATACATATTAGAATCAAGAAATGCAAGCGGCAGCACAACTCTTCCTTTGCTGTCTGTAAGATTAATAAAATAATTGCCCATTCCGTATATATCTTTTCTTCCCTTTGCAAATATACTGTATTCACCTGAACTGTATATATCCGAAAGCTTGTCTTTTCTGTACTTTGCAAGTATCTCACAGTCGTGATTGCCAAATACAAGCGCATATGGTATTGCAAATCTATCCATAAAGCTTATAAACAGCTCTCCCTGACGCTTATTATTCATAGTTCCTGCCTTTGGAAAGAAAGGAAATATGGAATCTCCCGTAAGCACAATAAGGTCTGGCTTAGTTCTTTTAATAATTCTGCTCACTGCCCTTAATGCAAGCCCGTCTTTCTTTCTTGAAAACATTCCAAAACCCAGATGAAGGTCTGTAAGCTGGAGTATTTTATAATCCCTGTCTGTATTTATCTTAAGTGCAAATGTTTCATTATCAAGCTGTTTAAAATTGTCTGATTTGTACATAATAATTAATCCTCATTTCTACGCACATTTACTGATATATCTGATTTTGACCATATTCAGCTTAATGGTATAAGGGCTCCTATGGCAGATATTATTGTAGATATCACCATAAGCACCTGAAAAGGCATTGTTCCAAATACACCACATATCGGGCTTCTTCCAGCCTTTTTCCTTGACTTTCCATAAGTCAGCACAAGCATGATACTGACTAGCACAACTACACCGCTCATTATCCTTGTAAGAACTATAAAACTGCTTACACCAAATATAGCAAAAAGTATACATGGAATGGTAGCTATAAGCCAGCTTATCCTGTTTCCTGTTCCTATCTGCTCATAAACCACATCTCTTAATGCAAGCGTATTAGACCAGAAGGTAGTAAGCAGGGCAAACAAAGAAAATATACCTGCAAGAATCATAGCCCAGCTTCCTATGCTTTTACCAAGCTGCATATAGGCAAGCTCCTTATCCAGTGTTCCCTTAGTTCCAAGAAGCACTGTAAGTGTTACAATAAGCACGAAAAGAGAGGATAATCCAAAGCCTGCAAATATTGTCTTTCTTATCTTTCCCGCATCTCCATCAAGTCCCTTAACAACCTGTATAACTGCCTGATTAGCAGAGGTTGCAAAAACCACCATACTATAAAGTGCAAGCAGATTGTTCAAATGAAAAGGTGCTGTATACAAAGCATTAACAGGATGCATAAATGTACCAATCGTCATAACTGCAACTATAACCATGAGTACTGCAACTGCATACTTCTGTGCTATTCCTACAGCCTTCATCCCTATAAATACTACTATTCCGGCTATTACATAATAAATAAGCTGTGCTGCCCACAACGGTATATTAAACCAGTTCACAAATATCTGCGCACCACCATTGATATTGCCACTCACGCCTATCATAATAGCCAGTCCATATACTATAAACATTATCCAGCTGAACACCTTTTTCATCCTGCCAGTAAAAAGTTCTCCCTCAAAGCTTTTTACAAGCTGTACACCTCCATTATTGTATGAAAGCTCAGCTATAATTAAATGCAATATTACATTGACTATATAAGCAATAGCAACCATCCATATAACATCAAGCATACTGTTTTTTGTTGCAAGATATGGCACTGCTATAATACCTGTTCCTATGCTGTTGCCAACTATCATACATATTGCCTCAAAAGTAGACAGCCTGGCCTCTGAATTAATTGTTCCTGCCATATAATACCCTCCGCTATTATATTTTGTATTTTAATTATCCAACTTACCATTCCCTATGTTTATATGATATCAGCAGCAAAAGTCCCACCCGACTTTGAACTTTTACCCCTGGCATCATATATATAATAAAACTGCTGACTATTAAAAGCCAGCAGTTTTATGCTCACATACACGGCTTAATATATACATAATAACACTTATTTCTGTATGTATAAATAGCCTGTCTTATTAATTTGTTTATTTATCTGCATAGATGTTTTTATGCCTTCACCTTATTCTCCTTACATACAACATTAACGTCAGCCAGTCAAGCAGTATTACAATAACAGCGACAAATGGACACCATATTGCTTCTCTTACACACTCAAGCATACATATTCTTACAAGTACTGTATCTTTAGCCCCTGTCCTTTTTATGATTCTTAATCTGCTTTCATATTTCTCACATCTGTTTTTTACTATAAGAACAGATACTGCAATAACAACAAACACAGCTGCTAACAGGGATATTCCATATAGCATCATTGTTTCAATAGTTTTCTGTTTTAACAGATCCTTTTCTTCCGAATAGCTTTTATAGGAAAAACCACTCTGTCCTAGATATGAGGATACTATGTTACCAGTTGACACTAAAGCTGAATCTATGCCATAGCGTATATTTACCTGATTATATTTAAGCTTTAATGTAAGTTCATCCGGAAGCTCATCAAGAAGAAAATATTGTTTAATATTTTCATTCTGATTATCAAGTGCCTCCTGCAAAAGAGCCGTTGTAGAAATCATGGTAAACTGTCCGAATTCAGGTATATATTCTTTAAATGCAGTATTAATCTCATCCCTGTTTTCATCAGTAATGTATATGACTGCTGCCACATTTGTATCAGCTGCAGGTGTATATCTTGTTTTATAACGATATCTTCTTTCAAGCTCTGTGTTGGCATATTTTCCAAGAAATCCCCGATAAGCCTCCTCTGATATGACTCCCTGTTCATATCTTTCACGTGTTTCCTGTGTAGTCTTAGTCTGTGATTCAACATTTGAGCCAGAAAGACATGTTCTTGATATAAGATTAAGCTCTTCAAGTCTATCAAGTGAAAGCTTATTACTAACATATTTGTATGCACGGTTCCAGCTCCATGTTTTATGATTAGCTATTACATCTGCTGTGTCGGGATCATCTTTTACATTAACATATTTTTCCCATACGTTATCCATATAATATCTTATGAGTGCATCCGAATATTCACTTTCACTTCCATCCCACTGATGATATACAAACTGGTCGTTTCTCATATTATCAGCATATCCATATAAGTTCAGTGTCATACCAGGCTGTAATGTATCATCATACTGTCCTCTTATATTGGTATCCTTAAAAACTACCGAAAGCTCACCAGCCGCCCATTTTTCATAGTCAGGTGCATTACCGCCTGCATATTTGCATATAATATCATATATACTGCTATCTGGTTCTACATACTCTGATGCATACAGATATTTATAATTCTTTTCATCAAGCTTTCCATCACTATCTGATATATAATCATCTGCACCTATCTTATTATAGTCCATCCCATCCCAGTACCAGCTTCTTCCAGTTTCGAAATATCCAAGGCGTACTTCTTCAACTCCATCTATATCTTTAATAGCTTTTAAAGTATTCTCATCTATTCCTTTATAAATGTATGTATCTGCACATTTAAGATTGTTATTTAATGTAAGCTTTCTGTCTATTCCAAAAATATACTCAGTATCAGCATTATCCAGATAATCCTGATAAGAACTTATATTTATCCTGAATTTATTATATATTTCAAGCTCTGTTGGTTCTTTATACTCTGATGCTGCATACTTGGATGCACTTTCTTTTCTCTTTTGCACCTCTTCCTTATATTCATTAATATCTTCATTATAATAATATACATATGCTGATGTATTGTTTTCCTTCTTATAGGCAACCATATCATCTGCATCTGCATTTTTTTCATATGCCTTATATGCAGTGTACATATTAATGGCACATAGCACCATTACCGCTGCCATAACAAGTGCAAAAATTCTTATAAACATATTGGGCAGAAAGCCATTTGTATGCATAAACCTTATATGTGTCTGATATATGAAGTTTCTGTTATTAATTTCTTTTATATTAATTTTTTTACTATTAATTTTTTTACCTGATGCCGCATACTTTTCTGCATTATACTTTTTATCTTTTTTTACCTTAATAGCTTTATTATAATCATGTGAGATATTCATATAGACATTAAATATTATACTTATTATAACGGACAATATAAGTGTAATAAGCATTTTAATGTATGTACTGCTTCCTATATAAAAAAACGTTACACCCATATTCTTTCCTATAATGCTGCATATAGCCCTTGCAAGCTGGCATGCTGTAAAAAGTCCAAGAAATGATGACAGAAGCAGTATAATAAAATTCTCGCACATATACATTCCTGTTATCTGGCCTCTTGCTGCTCCTTCCCTGATATGTATATCCATCGTATATTTCCTGGTCATATTATATGCCATCATCTGATAAGTTATAGCTGCGATACCAACAAGCATTACAAGAATAAATATATAATTGTATACAAGCTCATTACCCCATGGTTTATATGCATAGACACTACTGTTAAACACCATCTCTTTGTCAGTGTCCTTCTGCATTTTGTTAAACATTGCTTCATAATCAGATTCTTGTATTATATTTTTCATCCCATATATTGCAATGTTTTTTTGCTTAATATCGCTGCTATGCTTGATATTTTCACATTCATTTTCTGTCAGTATTATGCCAGGCAGATTTTCTCCTCCCTGCCATATGTTTGTGTAACTGTTTATTATTCCTGACAGCCTGTAGGTTTTTGTCACTTCATTTTCCTTATCGGTTGTGGGACCTGTATATGTATGTATACTTATTGTATCCCCTATTTCATATCCCTGATTAAGCTTTAGCAGAGTATTCCAGTCAATTGCAACATCAGTGTCTTCCTTTGGCCATTCTCCCTTATCAAGCTTAATATTTCCTGCCTGTATAAAATCCTGTGTAAAGAAGCCTATCTTTTCATCTGTTTCCTTATCATAATCATATATACTATTTACCACATAAGCGAGCTTAGGTTTTTCAAGATAAATGTGTTCACCTAATACATTATCTTTCTTTGCATTGTAATATGGATTCATTATAAACCAGTCGCCAAAATGTTTCTTCGCCACTGCTGTCTGATATTGATACATATTTTCCTGGAAAAGAAGCATACCTGCGACAAAAAGAAATGCGATAAAAACTGTTACTATTGTTCTTAATACTCTCTTCCATCTTCTAAGCATACTTTTTAAACAAAGTAATATGAGTCTGCCATTCATAAAGCTCACCCCCTGTCATTACCTTCAGCTATCGTATCATCTACTCCCATGCTCACATGTCCATCAACTATCGTAAGCAGCTTATCTGCATATTCTGCCATCTGCTTATCATGCGTAACCATTATTATGGTCTGATTGTATTCATTGGAAGCTTCTGCCAACATCTGTACAACTGTCTGTGCACTAGCCACGTCAAGATTGCCTGTCGGTTCATCTGCGAGTATAACTGCCGGATGTGCTATCATTGCCCTTGCTATGGCAGCTCTCTGCTGCTCACCTCCTGACATCTGCGCTGGAAGCTTTCTTAAACAATGTCCGATGGATAATATATCCATAAGACGGCTGACCTCATCTCTATCTGGTTTCTTACCATCAAGTATAATAGGAAGTATGATATTTTCATAAGCTGTATATTCTGGCACAAGGCTATAATCCTGATATATAAAGCCTATCTTTGTGCGCCTGAACCTGGCAAGTGATTTATTGTTAAGCGTGCTTATATCTGTATCATTTATGTACACTTTTCCTGAATCAGGCTTATCTATAGTCCCCAATATTCTTAACAGAGTGGACTTTCCAGAACCGCTTTTTCCTATCACAGCTGTAAAATCGCCTTTCTGAATGTTAATACTGCACTGCTTAAGTGCCTTCACTTCAACACTTCCTGTCCGGTAAGTTTTACTTATTCCTTCTGCTCTTAATATATCCATAGCATATCCTCCTTTAATAAAGTCTGTATCTTATTTCAGATATCTTTAATACTTTATTCCTGACTTTAGTTACTTTCGTATCTGATATGCGGATTATATTGTTGTTAACTTACCTCAGACTTACATTCAAAAGTTTTTGACCTTTTGTTTCTTACATTTTATTATCTCTTATCCTTAAGTCTGTATCTTGGAAGTATTATCGTGAATTCTGCTCCTCCATATTCTTCACTGTTTCCTGCTTTTATTATGCCATAATGTGCCTCTATTATAAGTCTTGACAGATTAAGTCCTAATCCTACATGCATATCCGAAGCACTGTTTCTTGTTGTAGAGAATCTGTCAAATATATCATCCTGATCTTTAACAGTTAATCCATTCCCATTATCTTCTATTCTTATAACAACCTTTCTTTCATCACAGCCTGCAGTTATATACACTTTACCATCAGAAATATTCCTGATATAGTCTGCACTGTTTCCTATAACATTAGCTATTGCCTCAACAAGCCACATTTCATCTGCATATATAACTGCACTTTCGCATTTATCATCATATTGTACTATAAAAATATCATTCTGATTTTCATGTATCATACCATTCATACAATTATTTATGCTATCTGATATAATTGAACCTATGAGTACTTCATCAGCCGCTATTATTACCTTCTTGTTTTCAAATCTGCTTATGTTAAGAAGTGTTCTTATAAAGTCCCGTATTCTGAATGCACTTCCCGCACTTTCATCAACAAGCCTTCCCATACGCTCATCCATGTGCAATTCCTGCATAAATTCAAGATTTAAGATTATCGCTGCAAGCGGAGTTTTTATCTGATGTGCTATATTCTCTATAAAATCCTGCATTTTTCTCTGCTGTTTTTTATTATATTCAGCTTCCTGTTTAAGCCTGTTTTCTAATATTACATTCCGTTCTTTAACTGCTGAAGCATCAGCTATAACACTATTACTGGTCATACTTCTGATACTTACAATGCCACATATGAATATAACTGATAATATAAGTAATGCAATTATATATATCCATATTTCCCCTGATAAAAGAAATATATAATTGTACCCTTTACTTCCATATCCGATTTTTTCAATAGCTGTATTTCCCTCATTAACATATCTGCCCACAGCCTGCGTGATTTTCAACTTAGAAAGAACATCAAGATAATTCTCTGCTGCTGTTTTATCATACAAATAAAGAGCCCCTGTAAGAGCTCTTTGCTTAAGATTATAATACAGGCATAAAAGCATTACTACAGCTGCATTTACTATAAATGAAGCTGCAATAAATAATGTCTGTTTTTTTCTAAAATCCATAAATTTCTGTTCGATATCGTCCTGATTACCCATAAACACCCTTTACCTCTATATTTTATCTATCCACCTGTATCCTACATTTCTTATTGTTTCTATATAAGACTGATGCTTTTCTCCATATGTTCCAAGCTTTGCTTTAATTCTGCTTACAGCAACTGTGAGTGTATTATACTCAACATAATTGCCATGCATGTCCCATATTCTGTCATATATGACCTCACGTTTAACAACACAGCCTTTATTCTGTATAAGTATTTTTATTATATTAAACTCTGTCGGGGTTATGCCTAATTCCACACCATTTTTTAATATCTTATACTTATCAAAAAGTACTTTAATATCGCCAACACTATATGAATTCTCCTTGAATCTTGCACTTCGTCTTAGGTTAGAGCTTATACGTGAGAGAAGCTCTGCATTGTGAAAAGGCTTTGTTATATAATCATCTCCGCCTATATCAAGTCCTTTTACTACTGACTCTTCATCATCACTTGAGGTTATAAATATTATAGGTGCTTCCGTCTTATCTCTTATATTCTCACATATATCATAACCACTTCCATCAGGAAGAATAACATCTAAAAGATATGCATCGTATGTTGTTTTCTTAATACTCTCATAAAACTTCTGCACACCTTCCACCGCCGTTACTGTATATCCCTTATATGTGAGCAGCTCTGTAAGGCTTTTTCTTATCTGCTCGTCATCTTCAACAAGAATAATATGATACATATGCTCATTCTCCGTATTATATTCATATCTACATTTTCTATCTGCTCATTTATAATATCACATGATAATATACATATTAACTTACACCAGACTTACTTTTTATAAAAATATTTTTATAGAAATATATGTTATCATCGTAACAACTTAACCAGCTTTGCAAACCATTTCTATACTTATATGTTTACTCCGAAACTGGCATCTCAAAATGCTGATAATCCTTAGATGCTGTCCAGTCGCCACCCCACTCAAAACCATGCTTGACAAAAAGCTTATAACATATATCATCATGGTCAATCTTATGAGGAAAATCTTTACTTCTGTCAACATACTCTGCTGCATTAGCCGGCTCTATGCTAAGTCTTCCATCAACCTCTTTGATATAAGGATTATAAAGCGTATTAATATCAACTGCCATTCCAAGCGCATGCTTTGACAGCTTTGTTGTATACGATATGTAACGGAAGTTAAACGCCGATGAATTGTTATCTCTCATTGATAATTCATCCTCTGCATTGTACTCATCTATAAGACGTACCTTTTCTATTCTGTACTCTGCCTTATATAACTCAGCAAATATATCAAGCACTGCATCTGCTATACGCTTATTCACTATCAGTTCACCTTCATGCGTCTTACCATCAAAACCAATATGAAATATATGAATATACCTCAGTTCTTCTCTTGGCACAGTGCAGTTTTCCTTATACGACTTTCCCTGCATTTTTTCGAATATATAATCTGGAATTTCTGATATATAAAAATCATTGTTATTCATAGTTATTTTCCTTCATAATTATTATGATATGATAGTCAAAATGTATTTTGCACCTCTTTTATGATTAATAATTCAATGTATATCTGTATACTATACGTTCCGTCATCATAGATGTATCACCCGCGGCAGATTAGTAATCAAATATCTTTACAAACATCAATTTAAATTTTCTTATATAAAATCAGCAAATTTAAACTGTTTCTATATTTCGCTGTGTAAACCAGTTATATACCTTATCTACCAATCTGTCACATAACAATGTATATGCCGCTCCTGCTACATTTACACCTATTCTAAGTAAAACAGCATATTTAAGTCCGAACAATTCCGCCGCTATTGAAAGCGCGCCAAATGTATTAAATACTGTCTGCCACGAATAACCAGCTGAATATCCGACACCTATTCCACCTATCATACCAATATATGGATACATTGACTGTGGAAGTACTGTGTATAATATTGAAAAAATCAGACATCCAACAACATTGAACGCACCTCTCTTACCAGCACGTCCTTCTATATCCTTTGAAAAAGGCAGACACACTGACATACACGCTATACCTATCCACATCGCTCTTGGAATATTAAGCAGGTTCATCACAAGCATTGCACTTGATACTATAAATGTAAGCTTGATATACCATCTGTTTCTTGCCGAATTAATATTAAATTCATAAAACAAATCCTGGAAAGTTCTTCGATATGGTCTGTTCTTCTGGTTCTTATAAAAGATAATCATACAGATAACCATACCACAAAGAAGTCCGGCAACTCTTAACACATAATCCTGTCCTGTAACATCGTAGCCCTGTAATAACAGATAACCAAGCACAAATGTCGAATGATTATACATAATCACATTATGACAGCCCATTATCATAAGAAGCATTATGCATACTATATTAATAAGAAATGCTGCAACAGGTGGCACCATATTACTAAGTCTTGGACCTGCTATCAATATAGCATATATTCCCATAATAGACAAAAGTCCATGTGATGTCTTTATTCCAAAATCTGCCTGTCTTAACACAAGTACTGCAAGCAGTACTGTAACACCAACAACGCTGTTAGCGCTTCCAAGTAACTTACTGAATATTGTAACAACTGCTACACAGAATACCATAACAAGGTAAACCTTGAAATTATATATTAATATATGTTTTCTTTTCTCTTTAGCATCTTTTGTGTTCTTAATAAGCTGTTTAGAGCCTGCAGAACTTAACTGTAATTCCTGATAAAATGTCATAAAACCACTCTGATCCTTTCATCCCCATATATTTGTTAAACTTCATTATTAATATTACATTACACATTAACATATATAATATTTAACATCTGTCTATTTATCTATCCAATTATTTTCCAAATGCATTTAATAATGAGAATTTAAGATGCTAGGGTTGAGTAATATAACACTATTCCTTGCTATTGTCAATTATAAGCTTATAACCCTTTCTGCCATCTATATTGTTGATGTACTGTGCGCAATAATTTGCTATTTATTTTCTTCACTTTGCAAAATATTACTTAATATTTTTATCTGTTTTACTATATTATCCTTTATACTGCCCTTAATATAGACATCATTCAAATCATTTTTACTATACTGTAAATATGTATTATTGGTTAATTCTACTAATAAAGCTGTAAAATATCTTTCCCAGCTCATATACATACTGCTGTCCACATAATCCCACGTATTTTGTAATATTGCTGACAAATCTGCATTTTTAATAACACCTGATTTCAATATCAGCCATTCAAATGACTCTGGCAGATATAAATAACAATTATTATTCTGTCTGGCATATAATTCAATCTTTTCTACTTCTGAACCAAATGCAGCTCCATCTGCAACTACAAGTACATTTTTATCTTTTTTCAAATGCTTATATATATTCGACTTTCCATCTGCTGATATACACTGTAAATGTTCTGATGAATATACTTTTTTGAAAAACTGGTATCCTGCCTTGGAGTCTTCTGTTATAATATAATCCACTTTAACGCTTTCATTTACATTAACATTTGTATATATCTTATACATTTCGTTATATACATTTTTTAATGTTCCATATTTACCGGAATTTCTTATGCCATATATTTCATCTACACTATATGGAAGTGTTTCAAGTGTCTCTCTTGTTATTATAACGAAATAATTGTCTGACTTTTTTACTTCTTCTGCAAACTCTACACTTGATACGAACTTATTTCCCTCATCTATAAAAATTATGCTATTCTTCATCTCTGCCAATAAAGCTTTCCAATATCGTCCCTGCAAAATATGACATTCCCTGTCGCATGCTAATCTTATTCCGCTATCAGCTCCATTTTCCTCATACTCTGCTATCATATCTGCCAGTGTTGTCTTACCGGTTGCACTATCACCTTTTATTATTGTAATATTACGTTTTACCTCGAAATCATATCTTATTTTCTTATTTTCTACTATTATTCTATACTTTCCTTTCATATATCCCCCTAGACATATGCCATAGCCTCATCTAATAATTCGCTCATATTGTGAACTATCTTATCTGTATTAAGTACTTTTATGTTAAACCTTCCAGCTCCGAAATCCATCAAATGCCTCAGATTAATAGTTACATCTTCATTTTCAGATATTTTTAGAAGCCACTTTGCACAGTTATTACCACAGGTTGAGGCATTAAATATTTTCTCTTTATCATTTATTATTAATATTAAGGTTTTTGTTCCACCAGATAACGCAAGTGGTGATATCTTACCCAACACTGGACTTTCTATAAGATTACTGTCAATAACTTCTGATTTATCAACATCTTTTATTATATCCCTGACTATAGGTTCTGTTATCCAGTTATCCTCATATGTATTTTTAAAATATACTGCTGTATTATATACAGCTTCTTCCATATCTCCATAATATATATTTAACATATCCTGCCCCTTTCCTATAAATTAAATATGTCTCATCAATATATTCTAATTATCGCAAAATATATCAATATCAATAATATGATATATTACTAATAATGTATTATTATATCAAAGCATTTCTATAAAGCAAATAATCTATACTTTAAATTAAGGTATCTACAAGCTTATAACCCTGTCCGCCATCTGTATTGTTGATGTCCTGTGCGCAATCATTATAATTGTCATTCTACCCTTTAAGTTCTGTAATGTTTCGTTTACTGCACGCTCCGACTCATTATCAAGTGCAGAGGTTGCCTCATCCATAAGCATTATCGGAGCATTTTTAAGGATTGCCCTTGCTATGGCTATCCGCTGTCTTTGACCACCTGATACAGACATCCCCTTTTCACCAACAACTGTGTCATAACCATCTGTAAATTCTGTTATAAACTGGTGAGCATTAGCCATCTTTGCAGCTTCAATAATCTCATCCTTTGTCGCATCCAGCCTTCCCATTCTTATATTATCCATTATGCTCATATTAAAAAGTATGGCATCCTGTGGAACCAGTGCAAAAAAGCTTCTGCCAGCCTGCAGGCTTATATCATCAAGATTATTACCACACACTTCAATCATTCCTCTGTCCGGCTTATAAAATCCCATAAGCAGCTTAGAAAGAGTTGTCTTACCCGAACCCGAAGCACCTGTAACAGCCACAAATTCGCCTGACTTTATTCTTTCATTATAATTATCAAGAACAACTACAGGTGCATTATTTTCATCTTTTATATATGAAAATGTTAAATCACTTATATTTACTGAATAATCAATATTATTATGACCGCAAGAGTTATTTATTTCATTATGCAATCTTTCTTTGTTGAATTCCTGATGATTTAACATTTCCTCTTCTGTTTTCTCATCAAGAAACTCGAATATATTCTGTGCATATGTCAGATATGCAATAAGCTCAGGAATATACTTTCCCATCTGTAGAAATTGTCTTGAAAAACGTCCATACATTGTATATATAGCTGCAATAGCACCAAGTGTTGTGTAGCCCTTCTGCACAAACAATATGCCTAACGCCAGAAAAACAAGATTACATATAAGGTCAAAGCCTGTATTAGCACATTCAAGCAAAGATGAAAACATATTTCTTTTATCAGACTTTACAGCATACACATCTGCCTCTTCATTATATCTGTCAACTGTTTTTCTTCCTGCCGGAAACATCCTTACCTGTATAATTCCCTGAATAAGATCTGTTATATGCTTTGTCATTATGCTGTTTGACTCAGACATTTTTTTACTTAAGCTTTTAAGCGGTCCAGTCAGAACCATCGTAACTCCTATCAGCACCGTATTCACAGCCACAAGACAAAGTGTAAGCTGCCAGCTGAGTGCAAACATAGGCACTAAGAATACAACTACCATCATAAATGGCATAACAACTCTTCTGAATCTTGAACCAAATATATCACCCATTCTTCCAAGGTCGAATGATACTTTTGATAACATTTCCCCACTATGGTGATTTTCATAATATTCACAAGGCAGCTTCATTTCGTGACTTAACACCTGTTCGTACAGCTTTCCATATATTCGCTTTGCTTCCACGTTATATCTTATGCAGGCAAATCTGTAGCCCAGCAGCACTATCACACCAACTATGACTATTATCACAACGGAACTTATAAGCCTGTCCCATTCACCTTTCTGTGCTATGTCGACAACTACCTTCATAAGAAATGCTTCCATAACTGAGAACATTGCAAATGTTATACTCATCCCTAATATGGAACCATAATACATAAAACGTCTTTTTCCCATAGTTCTCATAGTACGTAAAAATAACTGCCATATTCCAGAATTCTTATTATTGTAATTCCTGTTATTATTATCTTTCATATTAACTTTATTATTATTTTCATTATTAATATGTAATTTTAATTCACCATTATTTATGTCATTAACATTCAACTTTAATTTTGAACTATTTTTATCTGACTGTGTAGATTTATTATCTGCACTACCCCTCTGCGTACATTCCTGCATATACTCCTCCCATATCAAGCAACTGTTTATGAGTTCCAGCCTCAACTATCCTTCCATGCTGAAGTACAATTATCCTGTCGGCATCTTTTATTGTAGACAATCTGTGTGCAATCGTTATACTTGTTTTTCCTTTGCATAACCTGTCAAGAGCATCCTGTATAAGCTGCTCTGTTCCCTCATCAATAGCAGATGTAGGCTCATCTAACAACAAAATTGGCGTGTTTTTTAATATTGCCCTTGCTATAGCAATACGCTGCCTCTGACCACCTGAAAGCTGGCTTCCACCCTCACTTATCACAGTTTCATATCCGTCAGCAAGTCCTTCTATGAAGTCGTGAATTCTTGCATCCTTACATGCATTAACAACTTCATCGTGAGTTGCATTAATATTTCCATACCTGATATTTTCCTCAATAGTTCCTGGAAATAAAAATGTATCCTGCGAAACAAGTGCCATATTATTTCTTGCATTCTCAATATTCCACTCATTAATATCCATTCCATATAACTTATATGTTCCCGCATTGGCATGATACAGGCCGCACAACAGTCTGAATATAGTTGTCTTTCCACCACCAGAGCTTCCGACTATCGCTATATTTTCACCATTTTTAATCTTAAAGCTCACATCATTAAGTACATTTTCGCCCTCTTTATATGCGAACTTTATATTGTCAAATTCTATGGCATAATCTAAACCATACTCACCTGATACCTTATTAGTTATATTCGTTGTCTGATAAATATTTTCTCTTATCTGTGTTTGTTGTATTTTATTTTTATGATTTTGTTCTTTTGTTGTTATATTTTTTTGATTTTCTATATGTATATTACTTTCTTCTTTTGTTATTTTATTTTCCATACATTTATTACTTTCTTTTTTACATTTTTCTTTATACCTAATAGTCTTATTAGATAAAATATCTGGCTCTGTCTTATCCCCGAAATATTCATCCTTCGCCGAAAGTATCCCCTCAAGTCTTCCTATGCACACCATACAGCCTGTAGCATCAACTATGGCAAAAGGAATTCCTATAATCGACTCAACAAACTTTTCAAGAATAACGACAAAACCAACAAGTTCTCCAACTGTAAGCTGTCCATTTCTTACAAGCCATATGCTTAAAAATGCACATAATATAGAAGGAATCCATTGTATGAGTCTTCTTATAACTATCGCCGTATTGCTTATGCCTGTTCTTATCTGCTCTGTTTCCACAAGCTCCTCTGATGCATTATGCATTCTGTTTTCAAAATACTTCTGTAATCCAAAGGCTTTTATTATCTGATACCCCATTATAGCTTCATGATCAATCCCAAGCATTGCATCAACCTTTAAACGATATACCTTTGACACATCACGCATTTTCTTCACAAGAATATTTGACAGCCATATTACAAGTGGATAACTCACAACAACTGCAACAAAAAGCACTACATTTATCCTTCGCACATAATTGGCATATATAAGTGCTGCCGTAATATTTGTTATAATTGTTGCAAAATGCTCTGTCAGAAATTTTTCGGCTTCTGCTATATCAGAATTCACCTTATTAATTATTGTTGCTGTACCTGCATTATCATAATATGAATAATCTATCCGGTATAACTTGCTGCTTATCTGTTTTCTGTATGAATTAATAACCCTTACCGCATATTTAAGTGAAAGCCTGCTTCCTGCAAAGGAAAGTACAAAGCCTGATAATGTCAGATATATAAACTTCTCAATAATACTGCCAATATCAACAGCTTCGCCTGACAGCATATAATCTATGTTGACACTTATTATCTTATTGGCACTCACAATTATCTCATTCACAACAGCATTAAGAAGCAGTGCCATAATTATCAGATACGAATACCTGAGCATATTTTTTATAAAATTATTTGTTTTAAGATTAAACTTCTGATTCATATGTTATCCACCTCTTATTATGATTTAACTATAACTTATTCTTGCACAAAATTTTATTTTTTTCATTAAATATTATTGCTTTTATGACATATAATTTATAAAATTATGCTATGTCAATTATAACTTGGTTAAACCACTTGGTTAAACCCTTTGTTAAACTATATTATAAATTATATTTTGATGTAAGCATCCAATATATTAAAAATATGTCCAGGCATATTTACATTAGCTCTTGTTATACGGATATGAACGAAATTCCGACTACTCACAACTGCTTCATCATATACTGAGCCGGCATATCTAATGCAAGCAAAATCCCACGCCAATGATTTTAACTCATCAACGTGGGATTTTCATAATATTAGGAAAAAAGTTTATTATTAATATTAAATATATTAACCTATTTTACAAGATATGCTCCATCAACTGGAATAACAGCTCCATTTAAATAATCTGAGGCTGATGATGCAAGGAAAAGAACAGGTCCCTTCATATCTTCTGGTGTTCCCCATCTTCCCTGAGGAATACGGAGTGTTGTTTCATCTTTACGTGCCTGTGTCATATTAGCACACATTTCTGTATCCATATATCCAGGTGCAAGTGCATTAATGTTAATACCTCTGCCTGCACAGTCTACTGCCAGACTCTTAGTAAGCTGTGTAACTGCTCCCTTACTTGCTGTATAAGCTGGTACTGTTGTTCCTCCAAACCATGATACCATAGATGCTATGTTAATAATCTTGCCACCTGTTGGTTGTTTTAGCATTACTTTCAATGCTTTCTGAATCATAAGAAATACGTGATCAAGATTAATCTTCATAACTAAATCCCATTCTTCAACAGGAAATTCTTCTGGTAGATGTCTTCTCTGAATTCCTGCCGCTGGAATAAGAACGTCAAGTCTGCCGTCAAGAATATCCATTGCCTCATTAAATATTCTGTCAATATCTGCTCTGTCAGCAAGATTGCCAACTATGCCGTGAGCCTTATAACCCATTTTATTATATTCATCAACAACACTCTTTAACTTTTCTTCCTGAACATCTACAAGTACAACTTCTGCACCATTTTCCAGAAGTCCTTCTGCCATTCCCCTTGATAAGCCCTGTGCTCCTCCTGTAACTATACATTTTTTTCCTTCTACACTAAATCTTGTTTTAATATCTACTGCCATTTTTTATATCCTCCTAATTTTAAAATTATTATAATAAAAATGTACTAAGCGCTGGTATAAGTACTACTGCGAAAAATACAAGTAAATATCCTATAAAGAAAGGTATTTCACCTTTTACAATATCACCCATTTTAAGTTTTGTAACACTTGCTGCTGAAAAAATATTAACAGCAACAGGTGGCGTCATTGTTCCAACTACATTTGAAATACATACAATCATACCAAAATGTATTGCACTTATTCCAAGTGATGCAGCTATAGGCCAAAGTACTGGAACAAGTAAAACTGCTGTTGCAATACCTTCAAGGAATGTACCAAATAATAAAAGTATTAATGCAATTATTAAGCAGAACATTGTAGGATTAAGATTCATTCCTATAATTCCATTTACCATACTCTCTGATATTCCTGAAAAAGTGAATAACCAAGAAAATGCTGTTGAAGTTGCCACTATAAATAAAACCATAGCTGAACTTTTAGCTGAATCCAATATAATCGGAATTAAGTCTTTTATTTTTATTTCCTTATAAATAAATATACCTGCTATCAATGCCCACACAACCGCAACAGATGCCGATTCTGTTGGTGTCAATAAGCCACTATATATACCACCAAGAATAATTATAGGTAACATCAAGGCTGGAATAGCTTTAATAAGGTTAATGAAAAATTCCTTTACTGTTATCTTTGTCTGTACTTTAGGCCATTTTTCTTTATTTGCAAGTATCAGCACAACAATCATTAACGCTATCATAATAAATATTCCAATAGCCATACCTGATTTAAACATATCTCCTACTGAGGCTCCGGTCATTGTACAATATACAACCATAATTATACTTGGTGGGATTATTGGTCCCATACCACCTGCAACTACTAATAAACCTGCTGTTCTTTCCTTAGGATATCCTATTCTAACCATATCTGGATATAACATTGAACCTATTGCAATTACTGTAGCCGGAGCTGAACCAGATAATGCTGCAAAAAATGCACAAGATAATATAAGTGCTAAAGACATGCCGCCTCTTATACTACCAACCATTGAGTTAGCTAAATCCACGAGTCTTCTTGATATACCACCTTTGGTCATAAGATTTCCTGCTAACACAAAGAATGCTATTGCCATAAGTGATGTTGATTCCAAGCCTCCAAATATTCTCTGTGGAATAACTGCTGTTGTTATTGCAAAATCCGGACTAAACATAATTGCTGACATTGTTGCTGCACCTAATGCAATCGCCACTGGAACTCCGCATACTAAAAATAATGCAAAGCATCCAAACATTAATAATCCTGTCATGCCTTTTCCTCCTTACTCTGTGGATTTTTCATATCTACAATCAACGCTATCGCTGATGTAGCCTGTACAAGTGTTATCATTGCAAAACTTATAACCATTGCTGCATATGGCACAGACATAGGAAGATTAAGAGCTGCTGATATCTGTCCTGTTTTTATCTGAATCTCCATAAGTTTGAGTCCACCTAAAAATACACCGAATGAAAATAACACTATAACAAGCTTTGAGAATATCTGCACTATTGTTTTAAATCTGCCGTGAAACTTATCAACAATAGCTGTTACTGCAATCTGTGTACCATCTCTTAAGCCTACTTCTGTTCCTATTAAAACCATATAAATCATACTGTAAACTGCTGCTTCGTCAAACCAGGATATAGGTAATTTAAATATATTTCTATTAACAACCTGTGCAAATGAAGTACATACCATTATTATAAATGTAACTACCATTATTACATTTTCAATCTTTGTAAGTGCATTTAATACTTTCTTCATTAAAAAACTCCTCCTTTATGGATTTTCTGCAATAACTTTATCTATTGCTGCCTGCCATTCTGGATCAAAGCTGAACCCTTTACTTTCTGCAAGATTCTTATATGCTTTCTGCAAAGCTGCAACATCTATATCATGAAATTCAACACCTTTTTCTTTCAATACAACTGTTGCATTTTCATTTGCTTCTTTAAGAAGCTGTCTTTCTTCGTTGTAACCTTTATTAACAGCTTCCATAAATGCTGGCCTTAAATCCTCAGGTATTTTATTCCATGCATTATCAGACATACTTACTACTATATATACAAATGCATGATTAGTATTGGTTATGTGCTTTGTTACCTCATAATATCCATTATTCAGACAATTACTAACGGCATTCTCACAAGCATCTATTGTTCCTTGTTGTAATGCTGTGAACTGCTCACTTGCTGCCATCGCTGTTGGAATTGCACCAAATGATTCAAACGCTGTCATATGGTATGAGTTCTGCATTGTACGAATCTTGATTCCCTTAAAATCATCTATTGATGTAATTGGTTTCTTTGAAAAAACATTTCTAAAGCCTGATTCCATATATCCAATTACATGTAAATTGAGTTTATCAAGTGCTTCTCTTTCAATAAGTTCTCCAACCGAACCATCAACTGCCGCGTGCGCCTGCTGCTCATTAGTAAAAAGATATGCCTGATCAAGAATACTCATTTCAGGAATCCACTGTGTCAGTACTGAATTAGCACTTGTTACAATATCTATTCCTCCAAGCATAGCAAGTTCAACTGTATCTCTTTCTGCTCCCAATGTACCACCTGCCATTACTTCTATCTGAACTTTTCCATCAGTAGCTTTTTCAACTTCACTTGCTATCCTTCTTGCGCCTTCCGCCTGCGCTGATGAATCAGCATCTGCTACAGCCATCTTTAAATGAATCACTTCATTTCTTGATGATTTTACTGAACAGCCACTCATTGTACTAATTGTCATAACTGAAATTAAAGCAACTGCAAGAACTCTTTTTAATTTCTTAATTACCATAACCTTCTCCTTTCCATCCGATACATTATATTCAACATGCTATGGTGTCTGTAAAGCTCCGTCTTTTCTTCTTGTCTGTGTCCACAATGTTACTGTATTCTCACATGGATACTTTGCTGCTTCTTCCTCATTAATATCAACACCCAGTCCCGAATTATCATTTGCATATACATAACCATTTTTATATTCTGGTAATCCCGGAAATACCTCAAGTAATGCACCATGAGGGCCCTTTAATTCTTGTATTACATAATTAGGTGGCTCTATGCCTGACCACTCCTGAACACCAAAATTCTGTGCTGCAAGGTCAATATGTATATTAGCTGCATGTGCTATAGGTGACATATCTCCTGGACCATGCCATGCTGTTCTGACCCCAAACTGTTCTGCAAATATCTGCAACTTTCTTGCTGGTGTAATTCCTCCAGCCTGACTTATATGAACTCTTATAAAATCTATTAAATGTTCTGCAATTAATGATTTCCATTCAACAGGATTGTTAAATAATTCGCCTTCTGCTATAGGTATGCTTGTCTGATGCCTGAGTTCCCTTAACCAATCTGTCTGTTCAATAGATACTGGATCTTCCAAGAAGAACAAATCGTACGGCTCTAACTGACGTGCAAGCTGTATTGCCTCAACGGGTGCTATTCTTTCGTGCACATCATGCACAAGATTCATATCATACCCTATTTTATTTCGGATTCCTTCAAACAACTTAACAGTATCACGTATATAAGCTTTAGAATCAAGATAAATACCCGCTTTAGCACCCTGTGGAGCTGTATCAGGTATATTTCCATATTCATCGCCTCCATATCCTCCACACTGACAACGAATTGTCTGAATACCCATTTCCTTAAATCTTAAAATATTTTCACATAATTCTGATAAATCTTTTCCATCAGCATGTCTATATACAGGAATACCTTCTCGACATTTTCCTCCAAATAATTGATAAACTGGCATACCTGCCATCTTACCTTTTATATCCCATAATGCCATATCTACTCCAGATATAGCATTATTTTCAATGCCTCCATTTCTCCAGTATGCATTCTGATGCATCAACTGCCATAGTTCTTCAATATTCTCAACATCCCTTCCTTTAAGTAATGGATCTAAATATTCTTCAACAACAGTTTTGACAGCTAAATGTCTATATGCAAATGTTCCACAACCAAGTCCATATAATCCAGGCTGGTTAGTTTCAACCTTTATTACAACAAGATTGATTCCTTCTGGTGCTGTACATATTACTCTGACCTTTTTAATCTTAACTGACATATATTCTCCTTTCTTGTATGTTGTCCTACAAGTTATTTTATTTTTTAACTTGTCACTTGTCTTACAAGTTATAGCTTGATTATAATAGCTTATTTTTATTTGTCAATATTTATTTTTTCAGCACTTTTCATATTATGCATAGTTATCTTTTATTATTTTTGTGCATATTGTACACCTTCATCTCGTTCTATTTTATCTATCGCATTCTGTAAATGTTCATACATATATTCTTTTGCCTTATCTGCATCTCCTGATTCCATAGCTTCTAATATCTTTTTATGATAATAAATGCCATCCTTATAGCCAAACATTGTATTCATCTGCTTATGATTTTTCATAGTTTCCTCAAAAACTTTTAACATAGTTTTTTCTAATATAGGATTATCACTAGCACAGCATATCAGCGCATGAAAATGCATATCTGCTGCCACGAAAGCATCTCTTTTTCCTTCATTATCCATCATAATCTTAAGACACTCTTTAAGCTCCAGAAGCAAATTTTCTGACACATTATTAGTTGCAAGATAACAAGCCTCTGTTTCTACAATTCTTCTAAATTCCAAAACCTTTTGAATATCTTTACAATCTTCTGATGTAATCTTTCCGTCGCTTCCAGTATTTTCATCAACTTGATTATCTAACAAGTATGTTCCTTTTCCGTGTCTTGTTTCTAATACGCCTAAACCTGTGAGATATTGAATAGCTGAACGTATACTTGACCTGCTTACGCCAAGCATATCACTTAATTGATTTTCAGAAGGTATCTTCTCTCCGACCCTCCAGACTCCCGAATTTATGTTATCTTTACAATACTGTATTATTTGTACTGTAATTTTTGAATGATTTATTTTATTGTTCATAATCTATTTTCCTCGCATACTACCAATATCTTCAGACATTTTTTACTACATTAAAAATTTTTATTTCTTCTAACTTAAAATCAATAATCTAACGTCTTAAGTTTTATATTAACACTCAATATTTAATTTGGCAAATTATAAAAATCACTATAAAATTTTATGCACTATAAAATTTTAGAATAAACATTTTTAACAGGATTTTTTGTATAAAAGCCTTAAAGAATAATAATAACATTAAACATATTAAAATAGCTGATATCTTATATATGTAAAAAGCTACATTGTCAAAGCTTTAATCTGACTTTGTAAACCGTCACATCTTATATAAGATACCAGCCATTTTCAATTAATTTTCAGCTATAATTATTCGGCTATAATTATTCATCTATAACACTTCTATAATTATAGTAATTCTCTTTAAATCAATTTATTTCTTCTATATTATAAACTCTCATAAAATGCTGTATTCACGACATTTTAATACATTTACATTATAATACATCAACCTGCTTAAGCTGCCTTCTCTGAGTTCTTCTCACTCTTTGCATAGCTCTTAGCTGAGTTAACTACAATGATAAGACCAAGTACGATAAGAAGAATTGCTATTATAAGCTGAAGTCCATTTGCTATGAACACCTTACCCCATGTAGTAGTACCTGCTGGGATTGTAACTGCTGCTGCATTCTGGATAGCCTTAACCATAGCTATAAGTCTCTGTACAAGTGCTGTAAATGTTACACAAAGCATAATTATAAGAGGTGGGAAGAGCATCTTGTTGCTGCGTCCTGTAACCTTTAAGAATACGCAGAGTGTTATAAGAACAAGTGCACTTAATAACTGGTTAGCTGAACCGAATAATGGCCAGATGTTTGCATATCCAATCTTTGTAAGTACGAAACCACAAAGAAGTGTTACGATTGTTGAGAAATATGTATTGCAAAGTAACTTTCTCCAGCCTTCTGCATGTTCCATATCATCTACGCTGAAAAGCTCCTGAAAGCTCATACGTCCGATACGTGCAACTGCATCAAGTGATGTAAGGGCAAGTGCTGATACACACATTGTCATAAATACTGTTGCGAAATGTACTGGAACACCAAACATTTCAAAGAAACCTGCTACACCACGGCTGAATATCTGGAATGGAGTACCTGTTGCTGCTGTACCATCAGCGGCTGCGGCTGCACCTGCTACACAAAGAGCAAGAACTGCAAGTAAGCTTTCAAGTACCATAGCACCATAACCAACCTTAAGCATATCCTTCTCATTCTCTACTGTCTTAGAAGATGTACCAGATGAAACAAGGCTGTGGAAACCTGAAACAGCACCACATGCAACTGTTACGAAAAGGATAGGGAACATTGTTCCAAGCTTTGCATTGTTAAATCCTGTGTATACAGGAAGGTTCATAGATGGATGGGCAACTACAAGACCAAGTGCTGCTCCAACTATCATAGCGATAAACATAAATGTTGTCATATAATCTCTTGGCTGCTTCATAAGCCACATTGGCATAACTGCTGCAAAGAAGATATATACGAATGTGATATAGCTCCATGCATTCTTACCTAAGATGATTGGACAGAAGTTACCAATTACAAATGAAGCTACAATAAATGCAATACCAACTACTGCTTCTTTCCAGCCTGAAAGATTAAACTTCTTCTGGATAAGACCAAATACTACTGCGAATACCATAAACATAATTGATACAGTACCAGCAGAACCATTAGTTGAAGCTGCTGGTGCTAACTGTGATGCTCCATCAACTACTGTATATGCATTAAATGTACCTGCAACCATATCAGCAAATGCTGCAATAACGATAAGTGTAAATAACCAGCAGAAAAGTAAGAAAATCTTACGTCCAAACTTACCAATATACTTCTCAATGATCATACCCATTGACTTACCTTCGTTCTTAACTGAAGCATATAAAGCACCGAAGTCTGTTACAGCACCAAAGAATACACCACCGATAAGAATCCAGAGTAATACTGGTAACCATCCAAATGCTGCTGCCTGAATAGCACCTGTTACAGGGCCTGCACCAGCGATTGATGAGAACTGATGACTAAATACAGTCCATCCATTGGTTGGAACAAAATCTTTTCCATCATTGTACTTTACGGCAGGTGTTTCTGCCTTAGGGTCTACGCCCCACTTGTTTGCTAACCAACGGCCATATACCATATAGGCACCAAATAATATAACAGCCGCGATTAAAACGATTACTAAAGTGTTCATAATGTCACTCTCCTATATAAAATATTAGCTGAGCAAGATAAATATTCCCAGCCTATTTCACTAGCCAAATACAATGAACGCAGAAAATCAGAAATTGAAAATAACTAATTCCATAATGCAAAAAACCTTCGTCTCTGCACATATCTTAACGATACTGTGCAAAGACGAAGGTAAATTACATTACTTCCGCGTTACCACTTTGCTTGCCGGATAAATCCGACCTCTCTACTACCACATTTAATGGCATGCCCTGTTAACGATGGGTACCGATTCTGACTACTAAATTAATATCTTTCACCAGAACTGCTTGCAGGTGAGGGCTTATCTATTCCTTGCTACCGTTTCTCATCAACCAACGGCTCTCTGTAGGCGGTGATATAAATAAATCATTTCCTGTTCTTCGCATTTGACTATTGAATTAAGTAATAAGATAATCTCTTAATTTTAATTTGTCAATAAAAAAATTAATTATTTTTTTGTATTTTTAATGTATTTTTAATTTGACTACATTTCTACTGTATCTTTACTGTAACATTTATTATGGTCTGAATGTCTTTAAAGCAGCAATTGTCTGCCTCTTCTCTTATCATCTTAATATTACATTCTTTGCTTAGAGTATATTATGTTGATGTCAAAGAAACCAACTATAATGCCTGCATATTGTTCTATTCTATAAACTGATACTGATATGTACATTAACAATATTAGTTATATATTATACTCTTGTGATGTTTGTGAACAAAAGGAATATTTGATTTTTTAATAATCACTCTGATGTATATTATATATTCACTCAGTATGGTATATATTTTTATATATTAATAATATCATAAACTTTATAATTATATATCT
>OAUU01000445.1_pt1 | contig 30888 bp, 28 predicted proteins | sample 1501381 | NCBI WGS metagenome assembly OAUU01 (sample SAMEA2580057, study PRJEB22360) | human gut metagenome | reverse complement strand
CATGTTTCAATGCAAATTCGAACAAAACCTCGAACACCTAGCTTAATGGCATTGACCAGTAGCTTACTTTCAGACCGGCCGCCGCGCTCTTTGTACTTCTCATATACAACCGGAAGGGACGATGTATAGAAGTGACACCACTGAAGCAACCAAAGATTATTGGAAGTCGAATGACTGTATGCTTTCCGACAGTCAATAAACACGCAGTCTCCCTGGTCTAACTGATAACTCTGCTCCTTTCCAATATCACTTTTTCCTTTGCTTATATCCAACTGGTGAAACTCATCCTTGGGAATATGCCACGGCGATCCTTTTCCATCTTGATTGCAGTTTGAAATTTTACCTTCTCTGCACCACTCGGAAACTGTAACCTGTGTCACGCCGTATTTTTCAGCAAATTCCCATGTTCCAATTGCTTCACTCATTTATGTAGTCCTCAAATCTATGCAGTCAAATATTGCGCTGTTAATCTTTCAAGCAAAACTCTTCTATTACAGATCTGCAAATAAATCAGCCTTGTACACACCATTCTCCAGCATCTTCTTAAAACTGTCCTTTACTGCTTCAACATCCTTATGGTAGGTCATGCCATACCAGGTGTCATTGGTCTTCAGAACTTTCACAGACATCTTTCCTTTATTAAGTAACTCACCGATAAAAATCGGAATCAGATATTCCGCTTTCAAAGGATTTTCCGGTACCTCTTTCTCAAAGAATTCGTTGAAACCTTCTTCCAGCACATCCAGGAATTCCGGAGTCAATCCCCACATATTCATAGAAACCAGAGAATCGACATTCACATCCACACCGTCCGTTTCTGCGCCATGTTCAGTTTTTACAATATTCCTGGTCTCCACAACCTCTGTCAGGTTATTCTCCTCATCCATCTTGCAGATACCGCGGGTCACACCACCATTATCGGACAGAGTGTTCTTCAGTACAAAACCTGCCATGCAGGACTTACCGCCATTCACCAGATACTCATGGACAGCCTTGAAGCCTTCCTTACCATAGTAATCATCTGCATTGATCACAATAAACGGCGTATTGATAACCTTCTTTGCTGCAAGCACAGCCTGACCGGTTCCCCACGGCTTTGTACGTCCTTCCGGCAGAGTGCCCGGAATATCGTTGATATCCTGGAAAGCATAGTCTACAGTTACATTATGAGCAGAGCAAATAGCGGTAATACGATTACCAATCACCTCTTTGAACTCTTTCTCGATATCCTTGCGGATAATAAATACCACATGGTTAAAGCCTGCCTCAATTGCATCATGAATTGAGTAATCCATGATGATGTGATTCGAAGCATCCACCGGCTCCAACTGTTTAATTCCTTTTCCAAAACGACTGCCGATCCCAGCCGCCATGATAAGTAATGTTGTATTCATAGTTTTTCATACCTTTTTCTGATAATATTCTTTTACCATAGGTTTCATTCTTCACATCTCAGCCGACCCAAATGGATCGTTGCCTGTTGCTCACCACGAAAAGGTGTGTGAAGTTTTGAGCAGCTACCGTATGAATTTATTCACACGGTCTTATTATCTAAATGCTTACTCGGCATAATTCTGCTTCGAGCAATATTTCTGCTCTTGGATACTAATGGAATAAATTATTTTTCCCCCCGCATACATTTCATTTTCAGCAGAAGTTGCTTTATATTTTGTTTTATGCATTTCAATGGCAGGTAGCGAAATATAACTCTATTAAATTTGTTTCCTTTTTTTAGCTTCTCGAAAATATCTTTGTAAGCAGCTGGCTTAGTTGAAGGTTCTCGTAGCTGGTGATTAGCACTCACAGCTTTATCTAAATCAACGCTATGTAAGCACAAATCTGACATTTCAAGAAGCTTTTTTCCTTTTTCAGTTTGACAAAGTACTAATGAAATTCCCCGCTGTTGTTCTTCTTTGGGTAACTCACTGTTCCATGAATCGCCTAATGTTATGTCTGATACTCGTTCAAATCTTGCGTATTTACATTCATAACAATTTTCTGTATAGATTAATGAGTTCAAGAATGCTAAGGAATATCGATCTGTTCCACCTTTAACTACTACACTCTTATAGCTATCTCCAATTGCGAAATGTGCTTTATTTCTAAAATTCAAATCAGATGTGTTGTCTAATTCGTATCTATATTGTTTCAGAAAATTCTTTAACAATAAGAGTGAAGGAGTGCCATGGCATATTAAGTCAACTGTATATAATTCATTTTCCAATGTCTGTCCCACATAATTATGTACAGCAGCAACATGACATGGTAACCCAATAAACAAGACTTTTGTCCCTTGTGTCAAATATTTTCTTATACTCTTGTATGCACCTTCTGGATTACTTTTCACATATTTTGAGCCCGCGCATCCTTCTAGTGTTCTAATACTATTAGATATTTGATAGTGAAAGTCCCCATTCATAAGTTTGCAACTGCAAACAACTCCCCCGCTATTAATAAACGCGATTGCCAACGCTGATGCAATTCCTCCTGATGACGCACCTTCTCTTACATGTTGGTCTTTTGCCCAGCCTTGATACCAAGCAATCGGATGATGAAAAGTGGGTGGATTGTTTTCTTGACAAACCTTATGACAAAGATTACATTCTATGCATTTTCCTTCATCTATATTTGCTTCAAGGTACGTTAAATTATCGGAAAAAGAAATCGCCCCCTGTGGGCAAATATCTATACATGCCTTGCATCCTGAGCACTTTCCTTTTTTGCATACTGTACTCATGATTTTTCCTTCCTTTTATTTATTCTTTTTGTCAGTTCACTGATATCTTTTTTTGTAATGACAAACGGCTCTAACCATTTAATGTGGTAATCTTTTATAAACTTAAGATAAAATGTTCCTCCGCACAGAGTATACGATACAACAGATGCTACCGCAGCACCTTCTTTACCGAAAGTTGGTATCAGGAGAATATTTAAAACCACATTTGCTATAACGCTAGCTAGTAACGTCATACAAAAGAACGTTTGTTTGCCATTTGCCCAATACAAAGGATTTGTAATTTTAAACAGAACCATCGCCGGTATGCCCAGAAACAATATGCATGTAACGCCAAATGCTGGCACAAAATCTCTTCCATACAATATTCTAATTCCTAGTTTTCCAAATATCAGCATTCCCAAAATAAGACAAACCGTTATCGCAGAGTTAATCTTTATGCATGTGACAATTTCATTTATTGAATCACTTTTTGCTGTTCTAGCAAACAAAACCTCCTTAAATGCATCTGGAATGAGCCAAACATATTCAGCCAACGTCACGCCAACACTATAAAGTCCAACTTCATAGTCAGTTGCCATATTACCTAAGAATAAAATATCTACTCGATAATTTAATTGAAGCAATAAGGTGCTAATCATTGCTGATAATCCAAATTTAACCAGCATAACCATAAAATCCTTCGATATATCAAATGGATTCGGTATATACTTGATTTTCCAGAGAAAAGCTATGACAAAACCACCATCTTTTATGATCAATGCTATCAAAGCCAACGCTACATTAGACGTGAAAAATAAAAGTAGTAATAAATTAACTCCAAAATTAACAAACAACATTACTATCTGCACTTTTTGTTTGAACTTAATAAACTCAACAAGAGCCACCATAATAAGCTGATTCATTAAAACTTGTACAGGGACCAACATGAGCGCACAAGTTATTGCGGATTGCTTATACAAAAACGCCAATACTACTGCTATCACCAAATATATTAAAAACTGTGCAAAAAACACATTCATATATTTATGAAGCTGATCTTCCATTTTATTTCGATGCTGATTTGGATAAGACTGATAAAAGCCCAAGCCAGCAACAATCACGGCTATATTAACAATATTTATCAAATAAGCATATTGTCCTTTTAATTCTGGCCCCAAATATCTGTTAACACAGACCGATGAAAATACGCCAATAAAGACTGACAAAAACTTATTAACTAGAGAAAACACATAATCGTTAGACATTACCGATTTCACCAAATTTTTATTCTTTTGCATTTTCTTACCCCCTAGTCATTTATTAAATCCACGAGATTTACATATTTCGCAAATTGATCTGTATCATTACGAATGTCTTTGCAGTTTTCATATCCAGGATAATATCTAGCGCACTGATATTTGGTTTCTTGTTCCTTATTTTGTACGAACATAATTTTCTTTTTTACCGGAATGGCATCGAATTCTTTTAAGCAGTCCTCGTTCGGATCATTCATATAGCTATATTTTAATACGATGTTGTTAAGATTGACTCTTTTGCATCTTCTAGTCCACTTTTCTTTAGCTTCTTCAGGGTTTTTGTAATGTAAAAAAATGATTTCGACATCATCTAAGATTCCAACTGGAATATTTTCTTGACCTTTTCGTTTTAAATCCTTATAATGTCTGCTGTTTTTAGCGGATATAATTGTTATAGGCATCGTTATATACTTGTGTATATCCTTGGCGAATTTTATAAAATCCTCCGAATAAAAATAGAGTCCTACTGTCGGAGATAAATATGGCAATCCAAAATATCTATATACAAATCCGCCCCAACAATTATTACAAATAATAGAAAAATCTGTATTATTCAGTTTTTTTCTTCTTTTGCCTGCAAAAAGTTTATTTTCGATTTTTTCTTTCCATTTATGTAGTTTAGCTTTCAGCTTGTTTTTAACCATCATTTTTTCTCCGATTGTGTTTCAATATAGCTTAATCATGCAAAAGCTCAATCTTTTATTTATAAGTGTAGCAATCGCCAACACCTTCACCTTTATATCCGGAAATACGATTAGATTTTTAAATCTTCTCTTATATTGAAGCCTATCTAGCAACATGCTATAAGATGTAAAATTGCTTTGCTGTGCGAAAGCATGTGCATAAGCAAAACATACTCTATCCGGTGTCAATGGAACTATATTTTTCAATTCAGGATGTTCATAAAGTATTTTAGAAAAACTATCATCAAACACCTTAGATGCGATTACAACCTTATCTATACTCTGAGCTCTCATAATTGAATTTTCACGTTGTAGATATTTGTATGTCGCATCCTTAACATGAACAACTTTTTCTGTAATAGGAAACAGTCTCCACATAAATTCATAGTCTTCTGCATATTTTAATTGTGGATTAAAAGCGAGATTATTCTTTATCAAAAAATCATGCCGTATCAGCAATGCACATGCGTGTATTTTGAGTTCTCTTTTCATATACTTAAATAGCAGATCATCTCTTTCAAGTATCTCATAGTCACCGCATTTGTCTTCTGATCCTAGTCTTCCCGTTTTAATGTATGTCAATTCAAAATCTGAAAACGCCACATTTAACTTTGTCGCATCAAGCGCCCTTACTAAATTTACCAAATGATTTGGAGAAATACAGTCATCAGAATCAATATAACATATATATTCTCCTTCAGCATATGCGACCCCTTTATTTCTCGCAGCTGGCAGACCTGCATTTTCCTGCGCAACAATCTTATAGTCTATTTTTTTCGTGTTTCTCAAGCATTCTTTGGCTATGTCTATAGAATTATCCTTCGTTCCATCATCGACTAGAATCAACTGTACTTTTTCTTGATTTTGTTCAATTATTGATTTTAAACTTTCTTCGATATATTTTTCCACACCATATACCGGCATAACTATCGTAACTTTATATTTCATTATTTACACCTCTCTTTTATTGCTTGTTTTTTTGAGCCAATAAAAGCAAAATAATTATTGGAACGAAGTAACAATAGAATCCCAATCTTATTATTTCCCCAAAACCTGCTCGAACCATATTAATCATAATGTACATCAATGAAAAATACTTTGCACTTTCATAATCGGACAATTCTACCTTTCTAATGTCCATTAAACGCTTAATAAGGTAGCCTAGTGCCACCGCAACCACAAACGAAAACAATCCAAAATTTCCATATAAATCTGTTCCTAATGCGCCTCCTAAAGGCTGCTTTACATAATTATTGATTGCTGTTTGAATGCCTGTAGCTTCCTTCCAATTAGCCAAGGTACCGCCTATTGGCAATACTGCCACAATATTTACAAGAATCTGAGAACCCATTCTATATGGGAATAAGGCCGGAAAATACTGGTATGTATAAACATAGCACATTAATGTTATACCAAATTCCGCAAAATTATCCCAAATTACATCAAAAGATAGCATTCCATTAATTACTCCATCCAACAACGCCGCACCACTTGGAATTCCTGTTGTTTTTCTTGTTGAACTAATAATATTCAAAAAGACTAAAGCAACATATCCTATACACAAAACCGGAATAATAACGGAGGTTTTTAGTTTAATCTTATAACTATGAAAATAACACAAAAGAATGCACAACAATGCGATTATCGCAAATCTTCTGTCACCTGTTCCTAGCATTGTTATAATAAAATATATCGATATAACGGCCACTAATATTTTCACGCCATTTTTACTGAGTTTTTTACTTTCAATCATGTAAAAAATTCCCACCAAAGAAACAACGCCAAAGCAATATATCATGCCATTTATGCTTATTTGTGAGCTATCCAAATATCCGCTGGTCGCAGCTGCGACAGCCATATACACCACATCATAGTATATTTTTAGTGGAAAAAAAATAATAAACGTAATTAGACCTGTGTTCCACAAAAGGTTGTCACCATATTCTGCAGGTTTTCTATTTAGCGTCGATGTCTTTTCTTTTCCGCTAAACATTCCCGTAACAAAGCCATGCTGAATCAACAATGCAATCATGCCGCCATTCATAACTGCTGCAACATTAGCTCTCAACAATAATTTCCAAAAAAGATATTCTTGCTTTCCAAAGAAACAAATCCAAATTTGCCCCATGATAAATATCATGTTTAGGACAATGAAGTATATCCTGAAATCATAGATTTTGAGTTTAAACTTCTTGATTAAGAAAATATACCAAGCTAACAGTCCAATTGAAATACCGCTTAAAATTCTTGTTACCTCTTCCAAATCAGACCATGCTTTTTCTCCGGTGCTTAAAAATATCAAAAACAAGGACACTAATATTATAACGTTAATCGCTGTTGTTATTTTAATATTAATTCTTTTACCCATCTAGCATTGAACCCCTCACCGTCTCATTTTTCGAATGAGTGAATTGCGTCATTAAGGAATTCCTTAGACTCCTCAATCCATCCGTTTAACTTCTTAGTTACTGTATTATATTGTATTGGATTCTCAATTTGTTCTTTAAGTTCTGAACTATTTGATATCATTCTCTCTTCAAGATTAAGTCTTTTCAGTAAACTCTCTATTCTCTCTGTTGCCACTTTTGACTTGAATACAACAAATTGACGTTCAAATAAGATTGAGAATGCACATCCATGGAAAGAATTTGCAATAAACAAATCGCAATTCATTATTAAATTTGCAAATTCACTTGGTCCTGCACTTCTATAATATAGATCGCAAGAATATTTTAATCTGTATCCTCCTAAAAGAACGACTTTCTTTCCCAGTAATTTTCTTGCTTCCTGTATTGTTCGTTCTATTTCTTCATCATATGTCACAGCATATACAAGAATATAATTAGAAAATGGCGGCTGAAATTTTCTATCTCTATAATACTGTACTGAATGTAAAAAAACAGGATCTACAACGTGTTTAATGTTATTGACATGCAACTCACTGAGTTGTTCATAAGTACATGATTCTCGAACTCCAATATATGAAAAGTCTTTAATTAAAGAACATAGATTTGTAAGTTGTTTATCATCCAACACCTGACCTACACTTGCTGAATATGCAATCTTATTTCCGTCTACAAATTTCAAATAATAAGCTGGATCGTTTCCGCAATTATATGACGGATTCCATACCTGATCACTTCCAATAATATAAAGATCTCCGTCATTAAATTTTCTTAAATCAGAATATCTTTCTACCTTTTCAGTTAATTTCGAATGTGAGTCGTAATATTCTCTATACCTTTTTTCTTGCAACATTGCATCTTTGAAATAGAGAATTTTTTTTACAAGCTGTCCAATTTTTCCCTTATTGTACGAATATTTAGGCCGATAGTTTATAATTGTTGTGTCTGAATTTATTTCAGATACATAATCATATAATGCACATGCCTGTAGTGTTGTTCCAAAATTGTTTCCAATATTGTGTACAGACAACAAATATATTTTCATATCATTTTTTCCTCGCAATAGATTTAATATATCTTTCCCACTCGTATAGTATTTGACTTGCAGAAAATTTTTCATTTACAGATAATGCAGCTTTTCCACACTTATCTGCGAAATCTGGATTTTCAAAGTATTCTTCCATAGCTGCTGCCAATTCTCCGCTATTTCCAGTTTTAACCAAAAGACCATTTACTCCATTTTCTATAAGAAGTCTAGCCCCACCTGGACTACAATCTGTAGAAACGACTGGCATTCCTATAGACATTGCTTCAAGTAATGAATTCGGTATTCCTTCAAAATCTGATGAAAGTACATACATTTTACTGTCCGATATTTTTTCCAAAACATCTGTAACTTTCCCATGCAATGTAACGTCCTCTTCCAATTTCAACTCTCTAATAATATTCTCGACTTTTGCTTGATTTTCTGGAAGTCCATCTCCATAAATGTCTAAGTGAACCTCTCTCTTTTTTCTAATAATTGAGAACGATTCAAGTAAAATATCGAGTCTTTTTTGCCTTATATCCAATCTGGATACTGCCGCAATTGACATTTTTCTTTCTGAGAATTTTTTATCGATTTTAAACTTACTTTTTTCAATCGGATTAGCTATTACAATACTATTTTTAACCCATTTGTAATATTGTTGAGCACCTGTAGTTTGAAATACCGCACCTGTTGCAAATCTATAAAGTTGCCGCATCATTTTAATTTTTGCATTTGATTCCAAATAAGGATCAGATCTTTCACATACAATGACTGGAATTTTTAACCCGCTTGATGCAAGTATCGAAATAGCATTAGCATTTGTAATAAATGAAATAATAACATCCGGCCTAACGCTTTTTACTATTTTTCTAGTCTGATTTATAGGATGCTCACCATTTCCTTTAAGGCTAACGACACTGGATGATAATCTATTGTCATCAATAATTCCAGAATAGACATAACAATATGTTTCAATTCCTTTATTTACAAGTTCATTACAAACCATAGTTAGAACTTTGCTTGCACCATCATAGTTATAGCACAGCTTTCTTAAAACAAATAAAACTCTCAATTATGGTCCCTCTCAAAATTTTCTTCTTTCTTGAATTTTACAGCTTCAGAATTTCTTCTGCATACTTTTGTACGCTCACATTTCTAGTCAGATTCTTCTCAAGGTTTTCCCGGCTTCTGGCTCCCATGGTCTTCAGTTCTTTACTTCCAGCATTGTCAATGAACCAGCGTATATTTTCTTCTACCTTGTCATACTCACCTGGTTCGCAACACAGGCCGCCTTTTGTGTCCTCGATAATGCAGCAGATCTCAGAGCCAGATTCCAGCACCCCAATTACTGGCCTTGCCGCAGAGGCCAGACCGTAATATTTTGACGGGCAACTCACCCCTTTAATACCTTTAGCGTTCACACACCAGTGAACATCTCCGGCGTTCAAGCTATAAATCAGATCCTCTTTATCCTGATACGGAATGAAGACCACATTGTCCATGTGATGCTGTTTTACATACATCACCAGCTTGTCCAGCATGGAACCAGCACCAACAAATGCGAATACAACCTCTCGGCCATCTGCAGTCTTAGTACCCGGTTTAATTCTCTCCACAACCTTAATCAAATTCTCAAGGTCGTAGTACAGACCGATATTACCTGAATACATAATGACGAACTTACCATCCAAACCGTACTTCTTCTTGAAAGCAACTACTCTTTCATTGTTTTCATCCAACGGATAGATTTCGTTTTCATCGATCCAGTTGTTGATCATAACGGTCTTGGGCACTTTCTTACCCTTGAAGCGTTTTTCCACCGTCTCCACCAGATCGCGGCCGACAGTGATCACAAGGTCGCTGCGCTTGCAGCTGAACTTGTCAAACCACATCATGGCATCTGTTACCAGTTTGCTCTTGGTATAGCCAACGGCCAACACCTGCTCCGGGTTGAAGTCCTGAATGTTGTAAATGTATTTGGCGTGTTTTACCCATTTTCCCCAAACGCCCAACAGGCCACCGAGAATCGGAGGCTGAGAGATGGAAAACACATAATCCATCTTTCCAACCCTGAAGGTCGCCCCCATTGCCCCAAAGAAATAGGAAACAATGTTCTTCACACGGCTCTTCTTATTGGTCTTGCTGAACTCCGGCACACGGATTCGCAGTACCTTTACGCCGTTGATTTCTTCTTCGTAATATTTCTGTGTCTTATATTTATCTTCAATGGTTCCTAAGTAGCTGGGAACCACACAAATTACTGTAATATCAAACTTATCCAACATGCCTTCTGCGAGTTCACGGAGAATCTGGCCTGTGGATGCAGTATCAGGTATGTAGTAATGTGCATAAATCAGCAGTTTCTTTTTTGCCATCCTGCATCTCCCCTCTGTATACTTCTTAATCACGCTGGAAAATATCGCGTGTATAAACCTTATCCTTCACATCATCCAGACACTTGTCATAGCGGTTTGCAATGATAGCCTGACTCTTTTTCTTAAACCCTTCCAAATCATTGACCACAACACTGCCGAAGAACTTGTCACCATCCTTCAGCGTTGGTTCATAAATAATGACAGTTGCACCTTTAGCCTTAATCCTCTTCATGACACCCTGAATGGAACTCTGGCGGAAGTTATCGCTGTTACTCTTCATAGTCAGACGGTACACGCCAACTGTGACTTCTTTTTCTTTACTCTCATCCCAGCTATCATTTGCTTCATAAGCACCCGCAATCTCCAGAACACGGTCAGCAATGAAGTCCTTACGGGTTCTATTGCTCTCAACAATTGCTTCAATCAAGTTCTCCGGCACATCTGCATAGTTTGCAAGCAATTGCTTGGTATCTTTCGGCAGGCAGTAACCGCCATAGCCAAAGCTAGGATTGTTATAATGAGTACCAATACGAGGGTCAAGGCAGACACCATTGATGATCTGCTGTGTGTTCAAACCTTTCATCTCAGCATAGGTATCCAGTTCGTTGAAGTAGCTAACACGCAGTGCCAGATAGGTGTTAGCAAACAGTTTAACCGCCTCAGCCTCAGTGAAGCCCATGAACAGCGTGTCAATATTTTCCTTGACGGCACCTTCTTGCAGGAGTTCTGCGAAGGTGTGTGCTGCTTTTACCAAACGAGCATTCTCCGCATCGGTGCCAACGATAATGCGGCTCGGATACAAGTTGTCATACAGAGCCTTGCTCTCACGCAAAAACTCTGGGCTGAAGATAATATTGTCACAGTGATATTTTTCACGGACACTTGCGGTAAAGCCAACAGGAATCGTAGACTTGATTACCATAATTGCTTCCGGGTTATATTCAATAACCAGTTTAATCACGGCTTCTACTGCACTGGTATCAAAGAAGTTCTTCTTTGAATCGTAGTTTGTAGGTGCAGCAATTACCACAAAATCAACGTCACTATATGCTTCCTTTGCATCAAGCGTTGCGGTTAAATCAAGTTCCTTTTCTGCAAGATATTTTTCAATATAGTCATCCTGAATCGGAGACTTCTTGTTGTTAATCAATTCAACTTTCTCCGGAATGATATCTACAGCAGTTACCTTGTGGTGCTGACTGAGAAGTGTAGCAATGGAAAGACCAACATAACCAGTTCCTGCAACAGCAATCTTTAAATCTTTAAAATCTCTCATTTTTCTAACCCTCTAATTTCTATTATTTATAAAACTCTGCGTACCACTCAGCGAAATTTCGCAGACCAGTCCGCAAACTGGTAGACGGTTTATATCCGAAGTCACGTTCCAGTGCACTGGTATCTGCATAGGTCACAGGTACATCCCCCGGTTGCATCGGAACCAGCTCCTTGTGAGCCTCGAAGTCATAATTTTCCGGCAGAACCTTTGCTCTAACCAGCTCCTCACTCAGAATCTGCACGAAATCCAGCAGGTTCTCCGGATTCTGATTGCCGATGTTGTACACTGCATACGGCGGAATCGGCAAACCATCTTCACCGTTTTTCTTGTCCGGTGCTTTTTTCATCACACGAACAACGCCCTCAACAATGTCATCCACATAAGTAAAGTCTCGCTTGCAGTTGCCGTAGTTGAAGATCTTGATTGTCTCGCCTTTGACCAGCTTATTGGTAAATCCAAAGTAAGCCATATCCGGACGACCTGCAGGACCATAGACCGTAAAGAATCTCAAACCGGTAGACGGGATATTGTACAACTTGGAATAAGCATGCGCCATCAGTTCGTTAGATTTCTTAGTGGCTGCATAGAGGGAAACCGGGTTATCCACCTTATCATCTGTGCTGTACGGAACCTTTTTGTTTGAACCATAAACACTGGAAGAAGAAGCATATACCAAATGCTCCACTCCTGTTTGTCCGTCATCATAAGAATGACGGCAGGCTTCAAGGATATTAAAAAAGCCGACCAAGTTGGATTCCACATAGGCATCCGGGTTGGTGATGGAATAGCGCACACCAGCCTGTGCCGCAAGGTTCACCACTACAGCCGGTTTATATTTTTCAAACAGATCTGTAATTAATGCCTTATCAGCAATGTTGCCTTTTACAAAAGTAAATGTGGGATACTTGGCCAGCTCATTGAGACGAAACTCCTTCAGAGCTACATCGTAGTAGGCATTCATGTTATCAATACCAATCACTGTAGCCGAAGGAACTTCCTCATATATTCTTTTCACCAGATTTGAGCCAATGAAACCCGCTGCACCAGTGACTAAAATCGTCTTATTTTCCAAATTTACTGTACTCATTTGTATTCCTCCGTTTTTGTTCATTTCCTAATCTATGTACACATCCTTTTGGATGCTGCTTTTTATTAATTATGTCTTGTTTCAACCGTCACTGAATCTTTCATGTAGACCTGTCATTGGCTACTCACTCATTTCGCTTCAACTGAAACTTCATGGTAGACACCTTCATACCAACTCACCAACAAAGTGTTAGGTCTTATTGTCATAACTCGCAGTCGCACTTCTCCCTTTTTCAAAGTGCTGACCTTTATTGTCATAACCCGTACACCAACTTGCTTTGTTAAAACTGTACAAGTTCATATACCATCTTTGTTGCAATATGAACAACCATCTCCCCCTCACTATCTCTAATTCTCCAGAAAAATGCAGTTATCATGTCCATCTCTCGTCTGCAATAAACTTTTCTAGAAAAATAGATTTTGGGCTTTTCAACTCTTTCAACCTCCAACTCTAATTCTTCGGAAAAATGAAGGTATCATGTCACTACCTTGCTCTGCAATAAATTAGGCTCGTAATAGCGATATTTTGCATGAGTTTTATACGCCACCGTAGACCATCATGCCGCCACTGAAAGTTTGAGGTAGACATTCGTAGAAACGCAACTATAACAACATCCGTATCAGAATAGGTAGCTTTTATATTTAGTGTCATTATTTATTCCATTACTTTTGTTTTTACCTTTAGCTATACGTTCAATTTCCACAAAAAAGAAAAACATCTCAACAATCTCTATTCCAATCCCAGTCTTCCCTCTCCTTGTTTTTTCTCCCTATAGCTATACGTTCAATATCAATAACACCTGCAGCTTCCCCTCCCGGTTCCACTGCAGATCATCATTCATTCTATTTCATCTCTTCCATCCAATCCATCACTTGGATCCGCTGCCCTTAAGCACGACTCCGACAGTCTTGAACAGAATCTTAATATCCATTCCGATATTCCAGTTCTTGACATATTCCATATCAAGCTTCACAACTTCCTCAAAGTCAGTGATATCACTTCTTCCGCTCACCTGCCACATTCCGGTCAGTCCCGGCTTCACGGCAAGCCTTCCGCGGTGATATGGCTCATACTGTTTCCACTCATCTACTGTTGGTGGACGGGTTCCTACGAGACTCATATCTCCTTTGAGTACATTCCAGAACTGCGGGAATTCATCCAGAGATGTCTTACGGATAAACCAGCCAAGTCCATGCTTGCTTCCATCCGCTCCGCTTCCGATGATTCTTGGGTCATTCTCCATCTTGAACATGAGCCCCTTCATCTCGTTCTGTTTCATCAGTTCTTTCTTGCGTTCCTCTGCATCCATATACATGCTTCGGAATTTATAGATTTTAAATAATTTTCCGTTTTTTCCTACTCTCATCTGAGAGAAGAAAATCGGCCCCGGTGAAGCAATATAGATTGCCGGCGCAAGGAATATTGTAATGATACCTGTCAGAATCATTCCAACGATTCCGCCACAGATGTCCATCGTTCTCTTCATCACGGCCTGTCGTGAGGAAATCACTCTGACGCTGGAAGTCAGGACTGTATATCCACCCATACGGTTAATAAACTGATTTCCTGCCCATCCTGCTCTGTCTTCCAGACATTCGTGAACTGTAATTCCCATATTCACACATGTGTCAAACAGATCTTCCGGTATCAATGTTTTCTTCTTAATTCCAACAAGAAGAGCATCAACCCATCTTGTCTGTATGTATTCAGTTAATGTATCAATCTTGCTTACGACCGGAATTCCTTCGATCAATTCATTTTCTTCCGGTTCACGGTCTGCAAGTACGATTCCAACAATATCGAATTCATTAAATACATTCTGTTCCACCTGTCTTAACATGGAATCTATTTCATAACTTGTTGAAACGAGAAGCATGTTCATTTTTGCATAAAGCATATTGCCATGTTTCAGCAAATATTTCTTCCATACGATTCGCACCGCATAAAGCAGAACCACTGCCATTGGAATGAATGAGCTGATCACAAGACGCGAGGTCATGCTTCCCTGTTTGCTCATAAAGAGATATACGATCACAAGCACACTCACGATAAACACATGCTTCAATACATTCTTAAACTCTACAAAATATCCTCTTCTCATGATCCCATGATATGGCTCTGTAAAGAAAGCTGTACAAAAGTCTATCAGTATAATAATAATCCCGATATTCAGATATAATCCGTTATGATACAGATTACTTGTTCCCATGCGCAATACATAACTGCTTATATAAGCCAGCTGTAATGCAACAAGATCCAGTATAATGAAATCCCAGTGCTTCAACCAGCCGTTACTGTTCTTCCTATACATTCGCGTACACCCTTTTCCCCTGATAATCTTCTGTCTGACTGCATAACAAAACATCTGATTTCATTTATCTTAAATGCTTTGTCTGTTTTTCTCTGTAAAATGGAATATGCAGCAGATATTCTCCACTGCATATCCGGCTATTCCTGTTTGCTTTTACCGTAGTAGTATGAACTATACTTACTATAGTATTTTTCTTTCTTCATATCCACTTTATTCAGTACTGCACCGAGAATCTTACATCCACTCTTTGTAAGCTGTTCTTTTGCTTTCATTGCATCTCTTCTGCTTACTGCTTCGCTCTCGATTACGAGGATTGCTCCATCACATTGTTTTGCTGCGATTGCTGCATCACTCATACTGATGATCGGTGGTGTATCAATCAAAATATAATCATAAACTTTCCTTGTCTCTTCGATCAATCTGCCGAAACGTCCCTGCTCCAGAAGCTCTGACGGGTTCGGAGCATACGGACCTGAAAAGATAATCTCAAGATTACGGTAATTGGTAGAATAAATTATTTCTTCTAAAGAAATCTGTCCACTTAAATACTGTGACAGTCCGTTGGTCTTTTGTTTAACCTGGTAACGTTTGATATAACTGGACTTACGAATATCTGCATCTATGATCAGAACTCTCTTTCCCATCTTTCCAATCTCTACTGCAAGCTGGAAAGCCACGTCACTTTTTCCTTCATTTGGATAACAGCTTGTGAGAACAATACTCTTCGTCTCTACACCACTGAACTGCATATTTGTACGGAGGGTTTTAATAGCCTCTTCATAGAAGACATCTTCTTTTCTGGAATCTGTCAACATAACTCTCTGAATTGCCATTTATTTTTTCCTCCTTTTCTTCTTTTTCTTCGGTGTTGTCTTGCTTGAATTACGAAGTCCTTTTCCCGTAATGTAGTCTTTTCTATCCGGGATACTTGCCAGTGTTGTCAGACCGAGATAATTCTCGATATCATCCTCTGACTTAATCGTATCATCCATCAATGTGAGAAGGATAATAACACCTGCGGAAAGAACCAGTCCTGCCAATGCTCCGATCAGCACATTCTTCTTTGTACTTGGGCTTGTCTGGATTGTCGGCACTTCACCTTCTTCAATGATCTTCGGCGGTGTTACTTCCATCTTGTCTCCGATAAAGTCAGCCGATGTCTTTGCCAGTGTATCCGCAATCTTCTTTGCCATCTCTGGATCTTTATCTGTCGCTGTAATGGAAAGAATACGTGTATCACTTGGATTCTCTACTGTGATGCGCTCTTTCAATTCCTTGTATGTCATATCCAGATTCAGTTCATCTACTACGTCCTGCAATACTGTACGGCTTGTGATCAGGATGTTGTAGTCTTTCGTCAGCTGACTGCCAATCTGCAGATCAGCCAGTGAAGAAAGTGTTGTTTCTTTTGTGAGAACAAGCATTGTAGCTGTTGCACTGTAAACAGGTGTTATAAAAAGTTTTGTCACTGCTCCGGCAATCACTGCTCCCGCCAGTATGGCCGCAAGGATTACCAAAATGCGCTTTTTCAATGCGTAGAATAGTTCTCTGAGGTCAATCTCAACCTCGTCGTCATCATGCGTCTTTCCCATCTTTGCTCCCCTTTATTTTATTATTTTGTTTTCTGTAATGCGAAGTGCATTCTCTCTTGTTATCTGTCTGAGGTAAGTACTGTCTAAATGCTTCCTCATCCAACCCATTGCCTCTTTTGTATCAGGCATTCTGCTCCCGATATTGTGCATATCAGTTCCCATAAAATGGATATTCCTTTTTTTCAGATTATCCTTACACCAGCGCGCTGTTGCATCATGCCAGCCTCCACTGACGGATCTGTAATTCATCTGAATTAATGCTTCCAGATCGATCAGCTCTTCTACACGCTTCCCTTTTCTAAGGCAACGATACCTCTCCGCATGAGCAACTACCGGAGTATATCCTGCTCTTGACAGATTCCTCACCGCTGTACATATCTCTGAATAAGGCACTGACGGCATAAACTCAACCAATACATAATTGCTGTCTGCCAACGTAAGCAGTTTTCCCTCTTCAAGCAGTCGTATAACACTATTAGAATAAAAAATCTCCTGGCCTGTCCAGATTCGAATTGGTCTTTTGCACTTCACCCTTCCCTCTGGTCCTTGCACCGGACGATTTGCACGGCTCATCAGCTCATCCCGAAGCCGTCTCAGCTTCTCCGGATCTCTGTTCGGAAACGCTTTGGAATAATGTGAAGTTGCAAACACGTCTGTAATTCCCTGTCTTCTCGCCATAGAAAGCATATGAAGACTTTCTTTTATCGAAGACGCTCCATCATCAACTCCAGGCAAGATATGGCTATGTATATCAATCATCTTTAACTCGTCCTTTTACATAATGAAAGAGACACCTGGGATAAAAACCTGTCCTGCGTGCCTCCTTGTTCCGTCGTATCTTATTGCCTTTAACACCCAAATAATGATATTTCATTTTTCTTTTACTGTCAAGTTATTTTCATGTATATTTTTATGAACCTTGTAACATTATAGTGATTTCTCGTTTATTTCTTCATTTTGGGTTCAAAAATCAATGAAGCCAGGTATCCAAAAATAAGTGCTGCACTGATCCCGGCGGCACTTGCCTTGAACCCTCCCAGAAAGATTCCGAGGAATCCGTTTTTATCAACAGCTTCCTTCACACCTTTCCACAGGACATTTCCGAATCCAAGAAGTGGAACGCTTGCACCTGCTCCTGCAAATTTTACAAATGGTTCGTATGCTCCAATAAATCCAAGCACTGCGCCTGTACAGACGAGTAATACCATAACACGTCCCGGCATCAGCTTTGTTCTGTCCAGAAGAATCTGCACTGCAGCGCAGATGAGACCTCCGATTAAAAATGCTTTTATATAATCCATTTTTCTATTCCTTTTCTTTTTTTAACACACACTTAGCACATTTTTTACTTCTTCCTATTATAATAGGGCTTTTCAACAGTGTTCGATCATAATCGCATGCGCAATTCCAGGCACACTTGCTCCTTCATTGAAGCTGACCGTTGACATCAATGCACCGGTCGGCACAAAGAGTATCTTTTTCCATTCTCCGTTCTCAATCTTTGGCAGAATATAAGAAGCCAGTGTTGACGCTGCGCATCCACAGCCGCTTCCGCCGGCATGTGTATCCTGTGTCTCCTGATCAAAGATAGTCATTCCACAATCCATATGCTTTTTTCTGATATCATATCCTCTGCTTTTCATTAGGTCAAAAAGTATGGATTGACCAATATATCCAAGATCACCTGTTATGATCTGATCGTAATCTTCCTGGGTTCGTCCAAGATCCTGAAAATTGCGATAAATGGTATCGGTTGCAGCCGGAGCCATACATGCCCCCATGTTCTGCGAATCCTTCAGACCAAAATCCACAATCTTCCCTATTGTGACTCCTGCAATCCGAATATGCCGGAACTGGGATTTTCTTTGATGCTGCTTATCGGAATGTATTTTATTCAGATGGCTTCCTACAAGGAAAGCCCCGCTGGCTGTCACGGTCCAGTGTGCGGAAAGTGGTCTTTGGTTCGCATATCCTAACGGAAATCGAAATTCTTTCTCTGCACTTCCGAAATGGCTGGATGTTACTGCCAGCATGTAATCTCCGTATCCTGCTGCCACACTCATTGCTGCTAATGCCAGTGCTTCTCCTGATGTGGAACATGCGCCATACAGGCCGAATATGGGAATCTGCAGATCTTCCACTCCCATAGAAGTTGCAATCCCTTGTCTGAGAAGATCTCCACCAAAGAGATAACGCACAGACTTCGGATCCACATGTGACTTTCCCAGTGCCAGTACGCAGGCTTCCTTCTGCATATTGCTTTCGGCTTCCTCCCAGGTCTCTGCTCCAAACAGGTCATCCTCATTTGTCAGATCAAAGCATTTTCCAAGCGGCCCCTGCGCTTCTTTGCTTCCGGCAACTGATGCTGCGCTTAGAAGATAAGGTGCTTTTGTGAATACAATGCTCTGTGCTCCACGAAGCTGGGACAGATGAAAAGGACCACACTCTGATTCAACTGCCCGGTTCTTGTTTCCCGTATCATTCATATCATTTCCTCATTTCTGATGCTTCATTATTTATTTTTAAGGATATTATTTTCATTTTTGTGAAAAACTATGTGTAGAATTTGAAAACAAAAAAGAAGGGATTTCATTTATGGACAAAATAGAACAATTAAAACAACAGAAACAATATGAAGCCTATGTCAAAAAGAAAACACCACAGCACAATGTGTGGTTCAACATGATAAAAGCATTCTTCCTTGGTGGAACGATCTGCCTGATTGGACAATGTATTTATCATTTCTGTGAATTGAAAAACCTTTCCCCGGATGACTGCAGCAGCTGGACTTCTATTCTGCTCATTCTTCTGAGTATCCTTCTCACCGGTACCGGAATTTATCCACTGCTTGCCAAATGGGGCGGTGCCGGTGCACTTGTTCCGATTACCGGCTTTGCCAACTCTGTTGCTGCACCTGCGATTGAATATAAGAAGGAGGGGCAGGTTTTTGGTATTGGCTGTAAGATCTTCACGATTGCCGGACCGGTGATCCTGTATGGAATTGTGACAAGTTGGGCGCTTGGAGTTGTATATTGGGTATGGACGTTGATGTGAAACAAGAAATGTGTTAGATAAATGTATTAGGAAGCCGCTATTCACGGCTTCCTAATCTTTCTTTAAAGTCTATATAATCAAATGCGGTTAGCTGCTGCATGGTTCTGTCAGCATGTCTGATCCAGATATCCGGTAATGGCATCCCGTTAAATGTATTATTTTTGCAAGTCGTATAAATCGCCATATCTCCAAACAGAAGGAGATCTCCGTATTCCGGTAGTTTGCTGAATTTATAGTCTCCGATCACATCCCCTGACAGGCAGGTTGGACCTCCTAACCGGACTGTAATCCCGCTACCTGTTGTCTCATCCGATGCTCCAAGAAGCGGTGGACGATAAGGCATTTCCAGTACATCCGGCATATGGCAGGCGGCGCTGGCATCTACGATTGCAATCTGTGTGTCTCCATTTTTCAGAACATCCAGCACACTGGTAAGAAGAAATCCTGCATTTAATGCCCAGGCTTCTCCCGGTTCCAGATAAACCTCAACCTTCCATTCTTCCTGTGCCATTCGAATACATTGCTCCAGTCGCTCAATACCATATCCGGGTCTTGTAATATGATGACCACCGCCAAAATTGATCCATTTCACGTTGGTGATTAAATCGTCAAACTGTTTCTTTACGGAAGCAAGGGTTGTCTCCAGATCATCTGAATCCTGCTCGCAGAGGGTATGGAAATGAACCCCATCCAAAAGTTCCATCAACTCCGGATTCTTCACAATTGCTTCATCCCACTGTACTCTTGTTGTACCCATGCGGCTTCCCGGTGCACAAGGGTCATAAATCTCATGTCCCTCCTGGGTAGAGCATTCCGGATTGATCCTGAGTCCCACGCTTTTTCCTGCCTCTTTCGCCATTCTTCCAAAGCGAAGAAGCTGAGACGGAGAATTAAATACAATATGATCGGCATACTGAAGAAGTTCCTCGAATTCATCCGCCCGGTACCCTGCACAGAATACATGAACTTCTTTTCCAGGCATTTCCTCTGCCCCTAGTCTTGCCTCATACAATCCACTGGCCTCTGTACCCGCCAGATACGATTCAAAAAAAGGATAACAATCATAATTACTGAATGCTTTCTGTGCCAGAAGCATCTTACATCCTGTCCGTTCTGCTACTTCACCGAGCAGTTTTGCGTTTTCTATAAGTGCTTTTTCATCCAGTATATAACAAGGTGTTTTGATGTTCTGAAATTCCGGCGGAATTATTCCGCCGGTGGCTGTAAATGGTGCTCTTTTATCTAATCTTTCCATCAGTCTACCAACTTCGGATCATGATTTTCACTGCGCGGCAGACCATAACGGTCAAGTGCGTCCAGGAACGGATCCGGATCAAATTCCTCTACGGTATATACACCCGGTCTGATCCATTTTCCAGTCAGCATCATCAATGCTCCGCACATTGCCGGAACACCTGTTGTATAACTGATTGCCTGGCTTCCAACCTCATGGTAGCATTCCTGATGATCGCATACGTTATAGATATAGTAAGTCTTCTCTTTTCCATCTTTTACACCGGTAAAAATACAGCCGATATTTGTTTTTCCTTTTGTGCGTGGACCAAGACTTGCCGGATCCGGAAGAAGTTCTTTCAGGAACTGGATCGGAACGATTTCTTGTCCATTGTACTGGATCGGTGTTGTAGAAAGCATTCCCACATCCTCAAGACAACGCATATGATCTAAATAGCTTTGTCCAAAAGTCATAAAGAAACGAATACGTTTCACACCTGGAATTGTTTTTGCAAGAGACTCTATTTCCTCATGGTGAAGCAGATACATGTCCTTGTCTCCGACCTGATCAAAGTTGTATTCTCTCTTAATATCCATCGGCGGGATTTCTACCCAATGTCCGTTTTCCCAGTAACTTCCCGGTGCACTTACTTCACGAAGATTGATTTCCGGATTAAAGTTTGTCGCAAATGCATAGCCATGATCACCGCCATTGCAATCCAGAATGTCAATGGTATCAATCTGATCAAATTCATGTTTTAATGCATATGCACAATATGCCTGTGTGACACCCGGGTCAAATCCGCATCCAAGCAGTGCTGTAAGACCTGCATCTTCAAATTTTTTGCGGTATGCCCACTGCCAGGAATAATCAAAATATGCTGAAAATCCTTCTTCTTTGCAGCGTTTTTCGTAAATTGCACGCCACTTCGGATCATCTGTATCTTCCGGCTCGTAGTTTGCTGTATCCATATAGTTTACACCACATGCCAGACACGCATCCATAATCGTCAGATCCTGATATGGAAGCGCAATATTCATTACCAGATCCGGTTTGTAATCATTGATCAGTTCGATCAGCTGATCCACATCGTCTGCATCAACCTTGGCTGTAGTGAGAACTGTTTTTGTCTTTCCTTTCAGCTTTTCTGCAAGTGCATCACATTTTTCCTTTGTACGGCTTGCGATACAAAGTTCTGTGAATACCTCATCTGCCTGACAACATTTCTGAATTGCTACACTGGCTACTCCTCCGCAGCCGATTACAAGTACTCTGCTCATAACTCTTCTCCTTTTCTTCAACAGTTGTATATTTATAATTGCTCTCTTATAAGTTGCCGGTTTATTTTGCAATTGCAAGAAGCAGTTCACGAAGAACCTTACATGCTGTTGCGGTTGAGACACCACTTGCATCCAGCATAGGGGCAAGTTCATTCACATCCGCTCCTACTACATTTGCCTGTGCAACTGTACGGATGGCTTCAAGAAGTTCTAAGAAAGTTACTCCCCCAGCCTCCGGAGTCCCTGTTCCCGGAAATACTGCCGGATCCAGACAATCCAGATCAATTGTAAAATAAATTGGTACATTTTTCTCTTTCAGTTCTCTTACAGTCTCTTCCAGTCCGTCAAAAGAAAGTGGATGGAAATCTGTATGCTGCGCGGCAAATCTAAATTCTTCTCTCTCTCCGCTTCGGATACAGAACTGATGAATACGTCCGTCTCCCAGAAGATCATGGCATCTTCGCAGAACGCATGCATGACTCAATCTGGCTCCCAGATAATCATCCCTTAAATCTGCATGTGCATCAAAATGGATGATATGTAGATCCGGATATTTCGCAGCTACAGCGCGTACTGCTGCCAGCGTCACCAGATGTTCTCCTCCCAGAAGCAATGGAAATTTATCTGATTTCAATATTTCTTCTGCTCTCTTTTGAATATCCGAAAGCGCCATTTCACTGCTTCCAAAGCAAAGTTCCAGATCCCCACTGTCAAATACACTGATATCCATAAGGTCTCTGTCCTGATATGGACTGTAAGTTTCAAGTCCGAAACTCTCATGACGCATAGCTGCCGGACCGAATCTTGCGCCCGGACGAAAACTTGTCGTCGAATCAAACGGCGCACCATAAAGGACAATCGATGCTTCTTCAAAGCTGCTTTCGCATCCGATAAAAGTTTCTATATTCGGTAAAATCATGAATTATTCCTCCACTTCTTTCAGCATATCTTCCAGAAATGCCGGAAGGTAAAATGCTCCTTTATGGAGTCTTGTTGTATAGTAACGTGTACGAAGATTTAATGCATTCCATGCTTCTGCGTCCAGATCATCTACGGGATGATATTTTTTGCTGGCAAATCCAAACAACCAGTAACCTGCGGCAAAGGTTGGGATATGTGCCTGATAAACACGACTGATCTGAAATGTACTGGCAATTCTTTTATGGCTTCGCTGCATTGCATGTGCATCTTCTGCGTAGAATGGACTTCCCTGCTGATTGACCATGATTCCATCCTCTTTCAACGCATTGTAACAATTTCCATAGAATTCGCGGGTAAACAATCCTTCCGATGGGCCAAACGGATCCGAGGAATCCACGATAATAAGATCATATTTCGCCTCGCATCTTCGGATAAAACGGAGTGCATTTTCGTAATGAAGATGTACTCTTCTGTCATCCAGTCTGCATGCATTTTCCGGAAGGTATGCACGACATGCCTCGACAACCATCGGATCCATTTCTACCAAATCAATGTGCCTGACCCTGTCGTATCTGGTCAGTTCACGAACGACACCGCCATCTCCGGCTCCAATCACCATAATCTCTTTTGCTTCTTTATGAATCGCCATCGGCACATGCGTGATCATCTCGTCATAAATAAATTCGTCACGTTCTGTCAGCATTACATTTCCGTCCAGAGTCAGAACACGGCCAAATTCCGGTGTCTCAAAAATATCAATTCTCTGATAATCACTCTGTCTGGAAAAGAGCTGACGGTTTACCCGGATACTGTGTTTCACATCCGGTGTATGGAATTCTGAAAACCACATTTCCATTGTTATTACCTCCCTGTCAGAACATTCAGTTTCAAAATATCCGGATCTTCCGGTCCGGTCATATTACACCCCTTCGCTTTTGCATACTCGATATAATCCAGAATTTCTGCTGTAATGCGTTCCCCAGGCGCAAGGATCGGAATTCCAGGCGGATAACACATCACAAATTCACTACAGACCATACCTTCTGTTTCCCTGAGTGGCAGACTGCACTTATCTGCATAAAAAGCATCCTGTGGGCTGGTCACTACCTGAGGATCAATATATTCCTGACTCAGAAGTCCTGTTCCGTCTGTCTGAAAACGTCTGCGGATCTCTGCAAGCGCACTCACAAGCCGTTCTACTTCCTGTGCGCGGTCTCCGATCGAAAGGTAGGCAAGAATATTTCCGATATCTCCGAATTCAATCTGAATGTCGTATTCATCACGCAGAATATCATAAACTTCAATCCCAGCAAGTCCGATATCTAACGTATGTACACTTAATTTTGTAATATCAAAATCAAAAACAGAATTTCCATTTACCAGTTCTTTTCCAAATGCATAATAACCACCGATTGCATTGATTTCTTCTCTGGCATATTCTGCCATATCTGCTACCTGATGGAAAATCTGACGGCCACGCTGTGCAAGATTCCTTCTTGAAATGTCAAGACTCGACATCAGAAGATAGCTTCCAGATGTTGTCTGTGTCAGATTGATGATCTGCCGCACATACCCGGCATGTACGTCCGGACCTGTAAGAAGCAGACTCGACTGTGTAAGACTGCCTCCGCTTTTGTGCATGGATACGGACGCCATATCTGCGCCTGCCTCCATAGCTGAAACAGGAAGTCCGCCACCGAAATAAAAATGTGTTCCATGCGCTTCGTCTACCAGACACATCATTCCTGCCTCATGTGCCATCTTGACAATTGCCCGCAGATCACTGCATATTCCATAGTAAGTCGGATTATTTACTAACACTGCAACTGCCTTTGGATGTTCTTTTATCGCTTTTGCTACCTGTTCTCTCTGCATTCCCAGGGAAATCCCAAGCCGCTGGTCTACCTCTGGATTTACATAAACAGGGATTGCACCACATAAAACAAGTGCATTCAACACACTCCTGTGAACATTACGTGGCAATATGATCTCATCTCCACGTTTGCAGGCAGTCAGAACCATTGTCTGTACAGAACTTGTCGTGCCCCCTACCATTAAAAATGCATGTGCTGCTCCAAAGGCATCTGCTGCCAGTTCTTCTGCTTCCCGTATTACAGATACCGGATGGCAGAGATTGTCCAGTGGTTTCATACTGTTGACATCGACGCCTACACATTTTTGTCCGAGAAATTCTGTCAGCTCCGGATTTCCTCTTCCCCGTTTATGACCAGGGACATCAAATGGCACAACTCTCATTCGCCGGAAAGTCTCCAGAGCCTCATGGATCGGTGCATGATTCTGGTTTAATTTAAAACGACTCCCTTTCATATTTCCTCTCTTTCCAGGTTTCTTTGTCAAAACACTTTCTTAATACAGAAAAAACGCAGATAAGGGCGCTAAGCCACAAACCTGCGTTCGGTATGTATTCGTCTGTTTTATTCTCAGCTGTAACAGAAAAGGCAATATCTTCTCTTAGATTTTTAAATAAAACTTCTGGATCATGCGTGTCAGAGTCTATATAGCAATTATACTTTTACTACTCTTATTGACCGTTTCACAAGTCTGCGCGTCTGGCGCATAAGGCTATCAAAGAAACCTACTTATAAAATTAGAGCTTTTCACTCAATCAATAAGGCAACCAAAGTTACCATAATCGGCAGTGGACCCGGCTGTCCGTATGGCCTTAACCTCGCTGGGTGGTCCGAAACAATTGCTTTGAAAAGACTCTGTCTGTTACTCTGCATCTTCGTCTCTCAAAATCGACTATAGCATAACATGTTAAAAAAACACTGTCAAGAATTTCTCCCATCTATTCGTTACTTTCTTGCAACAATTCTTGTATTAAATTAAGGTTCGAATCAGAATGTTCCAGTTCTCTTGAATAACGATACACCGTATCTATCACATCATTTATATCTAGCACTTTTTCTTGCTTCATCCACTGTGCCATCAGAAGTTCATGGATCAACAGAGTGCTGACAACAGCCATCTGTGCTTTCGCAAATGCTTCACCATCGTATACTGCACCGCAAAAATAGGTACTGATGAAATATACAAGAAGCTGTTCATACTGTATTTCATACTCCGGCATTTCTTTCGCCATCCAGGCATGAAATTCTTGTATCATCTCAACATACCGTTTTTTGTCTATTTTTTCATTTACATTTCCATATAATAGTTTTTCTGTTTCTTGAAGATAAGACTCCCAATCCGTTCTTAAATGTTCCATCTGATACTGATTTTGAAACATCTTTCTACTATATGTATAGTAATCCACTTCTGCAAGAGCATTTTTCACTTCCCGCACGCCTTCTTCAGCCTGATAGTAATCAAATACATCATCCATAGAGAATATATCTTCTTCGTCAATACATTCCTGCAGATCACGTGCAATCGCCAAAATAAGAGCTGCTCGCAGATTCAGCTTTTTCTCTCTGTCCTGTAAAATCTCAATCATCACATCTCTTGCATCTAACAGTTTCGAATATAAAAACGGATCAAAATCTTCATAATCTTCTTCCTCATCTGTTTCATAAGTAAGAAAATGTACCGGTTCTTTTTTATTCATCAGGATTCTCGCCACTTCCGGACAGGATACAGAAAGTGTAACCTCCCGCACATCTTCAAATTCTTCAATATGTCTTGGATACAATTTACAGGTTCTGCACAGGCTCTCTTCTCCCAGGGCGGTATACATATCACAGAGGTTTGATTGATTCAGGAAAGCACATCTTCTGTCTTTATCCTGCTTGAATGTTCCTTCTTCCCAGTTGACAGATTCTTTCAAACGCTCTGCAAATGTACCTGTCTCATTTTTATAGTTTTCTAATGAAGCTTCATCTGCAACGATCTGCCATCCGGCACAACAAGTGTCCCCACATTTTCCTGCAACACAGGTAAATTCATGATAATAATCCGGGATTGTATATAACATTGATCTACTTTTTCCATTCCTTTCGCTTTTCTGATCGTCTATAGAATTTCCGACCTGTTTTATTATAGCACGCACTTTTAAGAAATGGTTATAAAAAAACGTATCAAACTGACTGGATTTCAATTATCACTATTGAATATCCGGTCGATTTAATACGTTTTATTGTTTTCTTAGAAATTTAATTATTTCTTTTTCTCATACAGGAACTCTTCTGGAAGTGTTACATTAAAGTCATGTGCCAGTTCGCGGAAGTTCTCCGGTGTGATTGTCTGAATCTTTCTTGGTGTCATAGAAAGAATCTTCACAAGGATCTCTGCTGACTTCTCTACTGTATGCATAAGACCGAATGTAAGATCGAAGTCTTCTCCTGAACAGAACATTCCATGATGTGCCCAGATAGCAACATCGTATTTCTCCATCAGTTCAGCTGTCTTCTCTGCGATTGCTCTTCCGCCCGGAACCATCCAGCCTACAACTCCAACTCCATCCGGGAATACGACCGGACACTCTGTTGCTGACTCCCAAAGTTCTCTTGTAAATACCTGATCATCCAAAGGAAGAACGAATGTCAGTGCGATTGTATTTGTTGTATGTGCATGGTAGATTACACGATGTTTTCCGTTTGTGATTCTCTTCTTCACTTCATGGTTCATCAGATGAGTCGGAAGCTCACTTGTCGGTCTTCCACCTTCTACCAGCCCCCAACGGATTCTGTATTTTGTTCCTGTATAATCAATCTCGATAATTGCAAGACATACTTCAGGATCAACGATAATATTTCTGAAATACTTTCCACTTCCTGTTACAAGGAAGAATTCTCCTGCAAGTCCCGGAACCTCTGTTCCGATCTCTGTCCATTCTCCTGATTCATTCAGACGTGGTCTGATCAGCTCAACCTCTTCTGGTTTCAGACGATAACTTAAATTACCACCATTTCTCTCATGCCATCCCTGAAGGAATCCGTCATTTGCCATTTTAATAAAATCCTGTACAAACTTCGCATCTAAAATCTTCATATTATTTTACTCCTCCTGTTTTTACTCATTTACCATAATGTTGTTTTGTGTGGTTTATTTCTTCTTTACTATTGTTTTCTTGTGGTTTCTATTTGTATTATAGATAGTTTTATGTGGTTTGTAAACACTTTTTTCAAAAAAAATTGTACAATCCGAAAGACATTAACATAAATCAAGCCTATCATGTTATAATTCTGAACTATATCAGGAGGTACTATAATAAAATTATGAAACGTAGAGCACTAAAGGCAGCCTTTCCACGAACAATCCCTATTATGACTGGGTTCATTTTTCTTGGAATGGCTTATGGAATATATATGAATGCATCTGGTTTTTCTTTTATCTACCCATTTTTCATGAGTATGTTGATTTTCGGCGGATCACTGGAATTTGTCTGTGTTGAGATGCTGCTTAGTCCCTTTGCACCTGTTCAGGTACTGATCATGGCTGTGATGATCCAGGCCAGACATCTTTTCTATGGACTTTCCATGTTAGATAAATTCAAAGGACTTGGATGGAAGAAGTATTATCTGATTTTCGGAATGTGTGATGAAACCTTCTCCGTCAATTACACCTCTGAGATTCCCGAAGATGTAGACCGCGGATGGTTTTATTTTTTTGTTACATTATTGAACCAGTTCTATTGGGTTGCTTCCGCAACGATTGGTGGAATCATTGGTTCTCTTCTTAAATTCGACACATCAGGAATCAGTTTTGTCATGACAGCTATGTTCGTTGTAATTTTCCTGGATCAGTGGATGAAAGAAAAAATCCATGTTTCTTCTATGATTGGAATCCTGGTTTCGCTTGTATGTCTGATTCTCTTCGGAGCGGATTCCTTTATGATTCCGACAATGATACTGATTGTACTTCTACTGACAGTACTTCGAAAGTGGCTGGAACAATGCGACAAACTTAAAGAAAAGGAGGAGCCGACCAAATGAGCAGCATGACTTTGGCACAACAGATAATTACAATCGGAATGTGCATACTTGGAACAATGGCAACGCGCTATCTTCCTTTCCTTATTTTTAAAGAAAATAAAAAGACACCGGAATATATCCAGTATCTTGGTAAATTTCTTCCTTCTGCTGTTTTCGGAATGTTAGTTATCTATTGTCTGAAAAATGTAGAAGTACTGCACGGAACTCATGGAATTCCGGAAGGAATCTCCATTCTTGTCACCACAGTACTTCATCTATGTATGTTTCTATCCATTGCAGGTGGAACTATCTGTTATATGTTGATATTACATTTTCTATAATAATCTCTATAGCAAAAAGGTCTGAGACCACATGTGCTTACACATTAGCGGTTGCTGTTCTCACTTCGTGCGAACAGCAACCATTTCTAATCTCATAACTCTTCTCATAACTCTTACGGCTTGCATCTGCCACAAGGCTCATATCCTTCTTTAATCAAATCCGACCTACTTCCTGTATACTCTTCTTTGTTCTCTGCTTTGATGTCCTTCACACCAGAACAAGTTGATTTATGAAACTTTTTTGTATTCCTATTCAATATATAAGTTTCTTTTTTGGTTGAATTTGATGTTTTTGATGAATTGGATACATTTTTATCAGTCACTTCAGCTTCTGTTCCAGGTGCCCACTCTCCTTCCGGCGTTGCGAGTTCTTCCGTCTGATAACTCTCTCCTGTCTCATAATTGATCACAATATATGGCTGCACATTATATACATATACGTTAAATGTCACCCCGGCGCCATCATCTTCCACAGACTTTGCCTCCATCTGGACTCCGGAAGCCACCAGGTCATCACCGCTATAGATTGGAGTGACACGATACATCACATGATTATCCGTTTCTTTGACATAATCTGCCACCTCATCCTCGAATGGAAGCATGCCATCTACATTCATATAGCGGGTTCCTGTAATCAGGTTACGTTCATTCGCATTCTCACCTGTCAACTGGAAACCAATCAGATGACAACGGTTATACAGATATCCACCGTCAATTCCGTCATATTCCTTATTCACCCAGCCTGTCGGCTTCACACTACTGATGCTTTCTCTCTTCTGCGTCGGCATCAAATCTTCTCCAACACAGGCTTCCGCTGTCTGGCATCTTCCCAGTTCATCTAACGGGCTGTATTCTTCGTAAGAATCTGTCGTCAGCTCATCTTCTGTAAATATTGGCTCATTATCATTGATCTCCACGTATGGCTGTCCTGTATACTCCGGTACTTCTTCCAGCGTATCTACAGATTCTATGTTCCCTGTCGATGCGAATGTCGTTTCTGTTGTCGTTTGATTTACACGATCAGTGTCCTGATTGCCTGATCCTTGTGATATCTGCAGTGATCCACAGGATGTTAGAAACAGACAAAGAACCGTTATGCATCCACATAATATGGTTTTAAATTTCTTTTTGCTCATATTGCACTCCTTTTTTCGAACATATGTACTTGTTAAGTATACACTATTTTTTCTAATATAGGAAGTGCTTTGTGTGGACACCAGTAACAAAATGTCAATAGTTTTTTAATCACTTTTCAAAAAAGGAAAAAAATAGAACGTATAGTTAATTTCCATACGCTCTATCTCACATTTCATATTAAATTTTTGAATTCTACAAACTTGAATTGAGATTTCATGTATTCCAAGGAATTTAATAATTGTTATATTTTATTATCA